>Ga0136643_10005841_pt1 | contig 17486 bp, 12 predicted proteins | sample TergutLab28metaG_FD_96883 | JGI IMG/M metagenome (GOLD analysis project Ga0136643, IMG submission 96883) | Labiotermes labralis P1 segment gut microbial communities from Petit-Saut dam, French Guiana - Lab288 P1 (version 3) (version 3) | ecosystem: Host-associated > Arthropoda: Insects >... | reverse complement strand
GTCTCCTCGAACAATTCTAGCGACCTTCTCCACATTCTCTTGAGTTTTCGCAGTGGTAGGACGGCCCGATTTTGGATCGTCCCCGACGTATTCCCTACCCTCCTTAAACTTCTTAAACCACTCAAAAACTTGCTTGCGAGATAGACACTGATCACCATACACTTCTGTCAACAAATTGTAAGTTTTTGTGGCAGATTTTCCAAGTTTTGTGAGGAATTTGATGTAAACACGTTGTTCTACATTATCACTCAGCATTATTCCGACGGAGCTCAGACACACAATCCGCTTCTAACAATGGTCACGGCCAGACTAACCGATGCGCGTGAATGAACCTTTGTGTGACAATAGAGGGAAGTCCACGGGTCAATGCCCTACCCTCCTCTTCGTCATCGACGTGGCCGAAAATGAGTAATAAAAGCAATCCAGTTTCTTTATTGCCACACCTTGTATATCTGCAGAAAAGTTTTCTTTGTAGTACTGAAAGAGCAATTGTTCCACAGTGTAATGCTGCCACTATGTATGTGCAGGATTGGTACAGCAGTCATGGTGGACCGCCTCATGTTTATATAGGGGCATATCGGTTGGAACATGACCTCTCATGGACATCAGAGGTGTCAGATGCTGTCAGAACAAACCAGATGTCTCTTGTGAATGATCTGTTCATTGATGAAGACATGCAGCTCATAAAGTCATCAGACCTGGACCATAAAGCTTCTGATACAGACATGCAATAAAATTAGATAAGGTAATTACACAATTTTGGAATGGACTAAACCAGCCACGCATTTGAATACGTACTGAATTTTTAGTGAATGGTGTTTACTGTTCTGGTAATGTGGTTCCTTACACCTGTTTATCATGATTAATGGTATAGTCAGCATAAAGTTACTATGACATTTTTATTTCATGTAAAAATGAGGATGCTTGTAAATAAACCAAAAAATAAAAATTGTTGGATATTCGTGCAATTATTTTTTGTGTTCAGTGAACTGTTTATTCTCAACTTCCTGCTTCATTCAAGTTCCCTAAGATGTAAATGATACTAATGTACAAGGCAAATCCAGAGAAGGCATGTCTTAATCATCCTTGCACTCAACCAAATGCTCATTCATTCTTTTTGTGGTTTTCTTTCTTTTGTTTCTTTAATTTATACAGTACTTACAAAACTATGAAAAAATGACTAAGGGTTTCACTGATGTCAAGTTGCATTCGCCCGGTGTGCTGCAAAAGAGAAAACTGCATGTGACACAAATATACAGCATGGAATGACAATGTATCAGATGTCAACACATTTCTTTTTCTTGCCAGATTTCTTTTCCTTAATCCTCTGAAGCCTGAAGGTCATAATCCACATAATATATATATATATATATTTAAAAAAAAAAAAAAAAACAGCCCCATCCTACAGAAAACACACTGAATTTCCATTACATTTCCCACTGGTTAATGCTGTGCAGGGAAATAATCCAAATTGTATAAAATTAACATGCTACAAAATAGGTAAAACAAATGGGTCTATCTTTGTGGCAGCTTGGTGAATCAGGAATCACTTAACTCAACTAGACTTTGTTCAGCTTAATGTTAATATCTGGAACAATTTATTCTGATGAATATCAGCCAAAATAAATGAAGTATTCTTTTACCCCCTCTTATCACTGATCAGCAGCTGCCATAGCTCAGTATGACTAGCTACAGACTGGATGACAGTGGTTCAATTCCTGGCAGAGGACAAGATCTCTTCACTACCACGTTCAGACTAGCTCTGAGCCCACCCATCCTCCTATCCAGTAGATACCATGGAGCTCTCAACCAGAGGCAATGTAGATGGGGCATGACTCACCTCTCTCTAGTACCAATGTTAAGAATATGTTGAGCTACATTTCCACTCCTCCATACATCTTACAGTGCAGCACTTAAACATGGAGATAACTTCATCTCTTTACCTTTACACTTATACAAGCTTGTTTAACCCTTTGATACCGGAATTAAATCCCTCTGAGCAACACTGCCTGCTGGAATTTTTTACTAGGGCTTTTAAATGTTAATGCTTACTATTAGAAAAAAAAAAAGCATAGCTAATAGATTTTTCCTTAAAATTTAATGAAATAAAATTTTGCACTGTGCTTTTGAATTGGTTAATCTGGGAAAAAATGTTTACCTATTTTTATAATAAATTTAGGGCTGTGAGTCGCATTATATAAAATTTGGTTTAAATAGTTCATTACATAATTCTGGCTGCTGCATACAGTTTGTGGCACCTTGGATCACTGTTTTATCAAGAGACACAGTATTCACAAAGAAGGTGATATATTACAAATTTACTTTTGTGTGATATTCCGTGAAACAAGGCACCAAGCACAGGCCCACATCACATGTGGCGCACTGTGCCCTTTATTTGGCTGCACAGATGGCAGAACAGTTGGGCTGATTTTGATGGCCATTGTTTGTTATGTCTTCTAACATCGCTGGCTTTCGCACCTGATTCGGAGGCCATGTCCGCAACCAGAATTTCACTGATGGCTTCCTCCTCAAGTTTTATTTATTTTTTTCCAACCATTGCTCAAGACCCACAATCATCTGCCTTGTTTAGACTGCTATGTATGACTCGGCACAGTTTCAGAACCAGATACCAGTAGATATGAATGTCTTCTACAGTGACAGCAAAACAGATCTAAAGCTACGATGTGACTGCTGCATAAATATTCCAGCTATTTGAGGGTGCCCAGGACGTTGCTACTTGATTGATGGCTGTATGTTGCATGTTACTACCCCACAACCCCTACAGATTACCCCAGCACTACAAGAGGCATGACTGTGGGCCCTTCTGTAGCTGTAAACATCGAGTCTTGTAGATATCTCCGATTTCTGAGCATTAGTTTTGTCTGAATTATATGGGTACAATACGCCACTGACAACCTTTCTGGGCAACAACTAGAGTTCACTTCATAGGCCTGTGTTAATATTTCAACCCACAGTGAATGCCAGAGCAAGCGATAGTCAAAGCAAGCAGTGTCAGAATCGTATTAGTCCATTGGGAAAAATTCAGTTACCAAGTGTCTACGTCTATATCGGTGTTTGTGGAGGGGGTACATTCTGGCTCCTGAATGAAAGCCTGACCTTCAAGGGTCCTGAAGCATAGCAAGCCACAGCAGTTAACTGTATAGGAGTAAACAAAATTCCTCCAGACTTCAAAACACTGTTTGCAACGTCTTTGTAAGTCGTTCGGCTATTTAAAGAGCTCACTGTGCAACGTCTTTATAAGTCATTCAGCATTAAAGGGATAAAGAACTGTATAAAAATATGACTCCAAAAAACAATGTTATTTTTCAAGGGTGCCCACAATTTTATTGGGCATTTGGTCCTATATGGTCTGGATTTACACTACTGTTGTGGTCTGCACGGACACTCTGAACTTCGCAGTTCTGTAACAGTGAGTGTAAAATCTGTTACATGAGATACTTACTTTGTTTTGGTATTCTAAGAGGCTCAGTATCCTGTACAACAACTTCATGGACGTGACTGTGGAAGAGGTACTGCACGAACAACGACTTCTCCTCACCCACACATGGGTCAAAGAACCCTGGTAATTGGCTCTGCACAGAAGGCAAGTACAAAGTCATTCATTTACTGCATGCACTGCATTTACAAAATGAATTACATTTAATTCTTTATTGTCCTTAATCAAGATTGGAAAGAAAATATAAAACAAATATATCATTTTTGGCAATGCAAGTGTATTCTTTTAATATGTTCCATACTAGCCTGATGATGAGCTTAATGGGTTGAAACATGTAACATTTTAATGTGAATACAAATATTAGTTGTGCCACCCTTGGTTGCTATTTATTTTATATTAAGTCATGATGCGCAATGGGATGTGCAATTTTAAGAAGATTGGAAATGCTGTAATCCATAATGTAGAACACAGAATTTCTGACAGCATTCTCTGCAGTTCACGAAGCTTACATGCACACTGTGTATCCATTTACAGCCCTAAGAAAAGCGGCCTTTGTGTGTCACTATGACTGCAAATCATAACAGTCTGAAAACTTTCAATAAGTCTTCCAACCTCAATTTAGAAAGCTGCTTCAACATTTTACAGTTCAGATATTGATATTAGTTACACACACACACATATATACATGACCTTTAATGGGAGGGACTCTCTTTTACTGTGCAGTCTACATACAACTGATTTCTCTGTTCCACTTTAGTATTATCCATCTACCCATGCCTAGGTAATGGCTGTACAGCAAGAGTATCTGGGTTCAATCCCTAGTGAGGATGAAAGTTTTATTTTCATGTCATGTTCAGGATGGCACTGGGGGTCTTTGTCTTCCTGTCCAGTTGGTACTGAGGGTTTTTTGCCTGGGGGTGAAGCAGCTGAGGTATGACATGAACCACTCACCTCCGCAAAGTGCTGAATTTTAAGAATAAGTGGAGCTATACCTCCACGAAAAGGCCAAGCCTCATGTTACACTGTGTCTGTATCTTAATAGTGGTCCCTTTACATGAGGTTTCAAGCCAAAAGGTGTCACATTCAGAATATGAAAACAAATTAAACAGTGAAAAAATGTACACTGAACAAAACAAGCAGCGGCTGGTGTTTCAGCAGCTGTCCTCACAGTTGGTGCATACCTTGGATGTTTCATGAAGCACAAGTTTAGAGTCCTTGACAAGGCACTGGAGTGCAATCATTACATCAATCACCTCATCCGAGTACTCAGGATCAGCACTGCTACCTGCATCGCCAGACCCTCTGCTGCTGATATCAGATATATTCACAAGTCGTCCATACACAGCCTTGATGATAACCAGGCCTTTTTTTGCTTCTTCATCACTGCGTACACGTGCGAAAGTAGCTCGCATCAGTTGTACTGCTAATTCAGCTTCTCTCTTCTTTTCTGCCATTCTGTTACATGAAAATAAGAACTTACTCTCTTCACATATAAATATACATAGTACAGCTACCAAGAAATACAAGTTTGTAATTATTCTATTTCATGATTCAGCGTAGCATACAAATTCACCAGCACAGATTCTGAGTGTATTAAAATTACCTTGACAAGAACTGCAAATATCTCAAAGACATACTGCCACTCAAAATTTCAGGACCTTACATTGCACTTTACTGAAAAGGAACAGGGATTTTAGATGTATTATAGGGTTGGCAGCCATATTTTATTTGGCAGGTAATCGTATTCCACTGAGAATGCGGAGATTTTCCAAAGGTTGCAGCCATACTTTAATGGGTAAAGGTGGAAAGTAATAACATCATTACCCATTAAAGCTTGACCAGCTGGACTGCAAACAAGAAATATCACAATAATGTGACATACAGCTGGTAGAAGTTAAGTGGCACTAGTTTTCCTGTCACCTTGGAAGTAGGCACACCTGCCCTGTTCATACTACTGACAGCAAACAGCTAAAAAAGTACCTAAGATAGAGTGGCCTCAGGTGTCTTGAAGTTCATGAAAATCTGCAGATCGGTGCAGAAATTTGGGACAGACAGACACAATATATTTCTTTTAAAGGTCAGCTGAGTCAAAGCTTCAAACGTATATGCCTTAATCTTCTGTCTTAAGTTTTACATACTTTCCATACTGGACTGCCTCCAAAAATAAATCTCCATCTGCATATTCTCAATACCATATGCAAAGCTCAACAAACCCTCACATCTGCTTAGCCATGGTGAGTAAAAACCAAGGTCAAAAAATGGAACAAATTCTTTAAATTCATTTGGCTAATATTTTCCACATCTTTTTTTAGGTATATTCATGTCTTTGCACAGTGGCCATTTAAAACATTCTGTCCATCTGTCTGTACACATATAACAACTTCAGAACCACTGACTGGGTTTTCATGCAATTTAATTTGACACAGGATATATATCAAGCAATTTTTATTTTCAAGTGTATCACACAATTTTAATGGCCACTTTAAACAAAACTGTGCATAATGCACATAAGCATTTGCACCCCTGCTCTATGATCCTGTACATTTCCTATTACACATCTTTGGATATAGGGAAAACATAAACTGTCAACAATGCCATATTTTTGGAAAAATGAACACAGCATGACATGTTCTCTTAAGTTAAAAATCTCCAGAATTGCCAAACAGTAAATCATATCTTGTACACTCATATAAAGGAGTGTATTTTACATGTCTCTATATTATATAATGGTCAAAGACTGGTGCAAAGCAATTGCAGTGGTGTGGGTACACTTTCCCTTGCAGAGAAATGCCTGGTGAGTGGAACTGCTGTTTGATGAGTGAAATGAATCAGTATTTGCTGATTCCTGTATATAATACTCATTTCCATATTGCAAAAATATCATATACAATAACATGTGTACAACAATACAGAAACAAAACTCTGGAAAGAAGAATCTGCCTCTATTCTGAAAAGCACTGTAATTTTAAGTCAATGATAATGGTCAGTTAATGTATGTAGCATGCAATGTCACCTCAGGCTGTGTCCTAGCCCATTAGGATACTATAAAGGGTTATGGCACCTTTAACTCAAATTACTAGTTTGTTCAAGCATGAGCATGCTGTACACTGGCCCCACATATAAAACAAATTTGCAATCACAAAGCCTTCTGTTCTAATCTGACATCTTACTACACTTTCTGGGTTTCAAGTTTGAGTAATAAAAATACCTTGCTTTGTTCAGCTCACGCTGTTTCACTTTGTCTCGCTCCTTCTGTTCGTGAACAATTGGATCCACGATCAGCTTCTTGACGACAGCCCAAATAATAACTGGAGTCACAGTAGCGTAGAACACAGAGCTTGGAATAATCTCATCACTCAGGCGAACTGGGAAGGTGTATGTCTGGTTTGCTCGATTCAGCCTGAATCAAAGATTTATCCATATGGTACAAATTTCAAGCTCCTGAGATAAGACCTTAATGAGCATAGTAAGAGATAAAAAGAAAAACTGTGGTGAGGGTATGTGTATACGCCAAAATAATTATATGTTAACACAAAATATGTAAGATGCATGAAAAGGTAGGAAAGCCACAAAATTCTCAACAATTAGAAATAATGATGAGGTGGCCCAGACACTGGCAAAGAAACTGAAATGAAGTGTCTAATCAGCACGCTTGCCACTGGTGCTATCTGGCCTCTTCGAACCCTGACTGATAGTACAAAAGCACATTCCACACATTATGCATGGAGTTTGACTGGAGACACAATTTGCAAGCAGTCAATACATCATATAAGAAAATAAAACTTAGTAATACTGTAACTGTCACATGTTTTGCTTTCACTTCATCCAACACACGCAAAGAAGCCAGACACTGGCAATCAACAAGTTCCACAAGCTAGCTCAATGGTACTACAGACAGCATACCTGCCTGGCACCTATAAACGACAAGCAAAAATAAAATGACAAGGACAACTGAACACTGTTGACGGGCAAGATAGGTTCCTACCAAGAAAGTCCAAACAAACCGTGAGGGACTGAAATTGAATGGAACACATCACCTACTGGTCTACACTGATGATGTTAATTTACTGCACAAAAACAAAATACCATAAAGAAAACACAGAAGCTTTATGAGTCATTGGGAATGATGTTGGTCTTCGTATAACTGTTGACAGTACTAAGTACTTCTGAGGTGTGCCATCCCCGTTGTGTGTTTAAACTATAAGGTGAGGTAAATTCAGTCAAAAACACAACTATAAATATATAGCTAAATGATGGTGTTTATTAGCAATGAAAAAACTACATGTTTCGGCCTGTGGCAGCCATCATCAGGTTTTGACAACTTTCTAATAATACGCATAAACCATGTGGCTATGTTGAGATCTCATCATCATCATTTGCGCACGTTTGTTAAGCTAAGTTTGGTGGAATGTCTATTGCGTGAATGGATTTATATGTAGCTGGGTGTGGATCCTTTCGGCTAGTTAGGTGTATGGTTGGGAGAAACTGTGATTGCAGGTGTGGTATCTTATATGCTCCTATGTTCGGGAAGGGGTGGTTTTTGCAGGATTGGTTAGTCTGACATCTTCTTATTCTTCATAACTTCTTGTTCCCAGTGGGGGGTTTGTCTGCCAGGAACAAGAAGTTCTGCAGAATAAGGAGAAGATGTCAGACTAACCAATCCCCCAAAAACCACCCTCTCCTTAACATAGGAGCATATAAGATACCACACCTGCAATCACAGTTTCCTCCCAACCATACACCTAATTAGCCGAAAGGATCCACACCCAGCTACATATAAATCCATTCACGCAATAGACATCCCACCAAACTTAGCTAAAAAAAACATGCGCAAATGATAATGATATCTCAACATCGCCACGTGGTTTATGCATATTATATAAAACTCTTATAGGAAGAAAGTTGTCAAAACCTGATGATGGCCGCCACAAACCGAAACATGTAGTTTTCCATTGCTAATGAACACCATCATTTAGCCACATATTTATAGTTGCGTTTTTGACTGAATTTACCTCATTCATGTCACATCTACAGGATGCCAAACACAAAGATGGGTCACAAGTCTCTGAGGTGGGTAGTTCATACATATGGAAAGCTCACACACAAATAAAAAATACATGCATAAGGAAATTAAGAACAAACTGGGGAATGCTTACTAACATTTGGTTTGGAACCTTGTCTTCCTGTCTACCAGCGAAAAATGTATATATTAAAATACACAACAACGTAACTTTTCCTATTTTTTGTAAAGGTGTGGAACTAGGTCTCTCACAATGAGGGAAGAACAAAATATACTGAGGATGCTCAAGAATATCTGGACCTAAGAATGAAAGAATGCAAAAAATGCTGTCACATACCATTATGGCAATCACATCAAGGATGATAGGACAGGCAGCCACATGGCACATGTGGGAGAAAGCAGAAATGCCCAGAAAGTTAAGGTGAGAAAGCCTAAAGGAATAAAACCACTTGGAAGCCCTGAGCAAACAAAGGATAACAAAAAATGGATCTTAAAAGAAGTAGAAGGGCATGATGCGGACTGGATTCATGTGGGGGACCTGTGGAGGGCTCCTAAGAACACAGTAACAATCTTCACTACATGGGGAATTTCTTAAATAGGTGAGAAACTATTAGCTTCTCAAGAACAACTCTGTTCCATGGAGTTAGTAATTGGCAAGATACACCGTTGCCCAGCACAGCTCTAAAAACTTGTTATGAATCTCAGCCAGCATTATCACACATTGGGTTATACAGGTGAACAACACAAAACTGTAAATGTATTCCACTTCACCACAGCTAAACAGTGACCTCATTCTTCCAAAATATATCTATTTGAGAGAATCATGCACATTCAGGTTCAAGGAATTTCTCAATTCCATACATTGTGTGATGAAATCTGTGAACTGCCCCACACACACACACACACATATGATTAGCCACCTCACGTTGTAGTTTGTAGGGGTTCATGTCCAGATATTGCCTTAGTTGAGTGCAGATTGGTCCACATGTCCTTCCTTTTTGCTATTCTCCTCTGCTACAGGAGGTGTTTGCATGCAGTAGGTTAAACACACATTGTGATAACAGCGAATTATAAATGCATGCTGGTACATCTCAATGGTTTAAATCATCACCCTATTCAGAAACATAATTCTCGTAACTATCCTTTTATTTCCAAATCTTCACAACTCTCACACACCGCTGTGCTCAGAGTTTAAAATCATAAAACAAAACATTAAAACAATATGTATCTAAACATATTTCCATCCAAATCCTGCTTACTTTATTTTCAGTGTTACACCAGATGGAAATCCGACAACTACTGAAGCTGCCAACCAACTGTGCTGAGACACCTTCTTCTCAGCTCCATATTCCATTATTGCTCCAAAAGTTCCAGCCCTGGAACATGCAGCAATTCAGTCAAACTGAGACACCACAAACTATACTCCGAGGAGGAAGCATGCTTTTGTGTCACAGTCTCTTACTTTCTTTTATTCCCACACAATATTTTACATGTAACTGAATCCTGATTTAATGGTTTGCTTTACTGCTTTCCCATTCTTTTAATTTCCAGCCTCATTTCTACACACTTCAAATTCAGTTGAGCAAAAATATAAGAAAGCGGCTTTGATACAGGAAAGTAATACTCCTGCTACCTGTTGTTTCTGTTTGTGAAATGCTGCATGGGGTTTCTTGCTACCAATAAATCCTAGTATCAAGGATTGTCATTTAATGCATTGAAATAAATACAATAATAAAAACTACAAAAATGTTAAATAATGTCAACAGCATGTAATTACAATGTAATGGACATTCATAATTTGGTAGCAGAAGGCTTCTGACAGTAAAACTACATGGGAAAATTACAATGTAAGAAACCTTCCCACAACAAGGACAGAAAACGACTTACTAAATAGTTTCAGCTATAGATGAACAATGACCTGGAATTCCTTTAACCATTCAGATGATATCTTCCCACTCACCATTACAATATATTACACAATATGTCTCACTACTTAATAAGTCCCAGTACATGTAACAGTTGTGATATCTGGAATCTATGTCTTCATCTGCATGTTATGAAATGCTCCAACCCATATGTGTAGAATCAAATGTCCTGATCAATAGTGACCATGCTTTGTATCTGAAATGTCCCAACTTCAAATCTCAACCTTGAAATCATCTAATCTGACAAGCTGTCATGGCTTTCCTCAGTTTCTATAGACAAATTCCAGGATAACACCTCAATCTAGGCAACAACTACTTCCTTCCTAATTTATTACTCAGCAATTACGGGTATCTGTCAATGCTATACAGGTAAAGCTGAAAACTGTTAAGTCAGAAATAAGTCAACAGAATGTTCATGTGTTGACTTCTTCCAACACTTTATCATCCATTACAATTTTACTTTAATTAATTATATGGCCACAAAAGCCATTCCAGTTTTCCTAGAATCAATTTACATGCCAAATGTTTAGTGAAATTTTGGAATAATTTTAAGAATCCATTCACCAGGTGTCAAGGATATCTGGTAACTGGATGAGATCATTTCCAACACATGCCCTACCCTACAGTATTATATTATATAACAGAGACTGGTACTGTAGATACTATGAGCACGTTCTGCATTGGGATGGACACTGTACAAAGTTCTAAATGATGCATTAAGGCCAACTGACAATTAACATCTTCTGGACAATGAGTGCTACTATGTCTTCTGTTAACATACACACATGAAAATGGCTTTTAGATATATGATAGCAAATTTAACACGATTTATCAGGAAACTATCCACCAAAGACCAATAATCAAAATCAACCACATCTGAAACCAGACTGGTTGACAGGTTGAACTGTTTAGCAATATTCTTCATATACCACAAAGTGCATACAGGGCATTTTTCTTTTACATGGTGGTTTCACTTCTATATAACGCAATAACAGATACCCAGAAATGTCATTGTGCCAACAGAACTTCACTTTCTCTCTGATTTTTATTCCTAAAGTACCCCAAAAAAACCTGATTCTGTTTGGTGCACCCACTTGACAGATCCCCGCAACTTCATTTCCATATCCTGTAGTTTGTGTGTATAGCTCAGAGAAAAGAAGGAGTGGGGGATGCCAAACTGGATAGCAAAAGCTGCATGTGATGTTGCAGAATCCCGTACTATTGTGGTAGACATGGAAGAATGAGTCCCACCACGCCACGTCAAGTAGCCCACCGTATGCTTATCCAACTGAGTTGCCAGTGCTGAAACAATATCCAGATCTTCAGAACTGTATACAAATGAATGGAAAAAGTCTATAGTTTTCAGGACAACTCTAGAACTTCTAACCTGTGGGAAAGCAATCAACCTTCCAAATTTAGAAAATCAAGTATCAACTACACAGGTGAGTGAAAACAGCCAATATTCCAGTTGGATTTTAGTACAGCAGCTGTTATGATATCCTAGTATATGTCACAAATTCCATGCATCAGAACCCTACTTGAGAAGCTAACAATCACTCAGGTAACTGATAAATTCCCACCCACTTTTACAACCTGAAAGGTCACTACTACTACTACTGTGCACACAAACACCCATAACTGTGACCTATTCCTTTAAGATTCACATTCTAATACCATTTTCACATCTACACCTGGGCCTTTCAAGCCTCCTCCACCTTATTCTACATATCTTCCACAAACTCAGTGCTCGGTTGAAACACAAATCTTCAAGGTAAGTACTTACCACTCTTGTGTCACAGGACTAATGATAAAATGGTTCTCACCTGATAATTAATTTCAAGGTTACATTTCAGAGTTAAGATTCTCAGACGAAACCAGATTAATAAAACAATCTGCAACAGGAACAAGTTTCTCTACTGATTCCCACAACTATAACAAACAGAATTTTTCACTCTGCATGACACTCACTAGTGACGAGATCTGGCCGTATTCCATGTGGTGTGAAATGTAAGATGGTGGCAACATTACTGAACATCCGTTTAGTTAGCGTACGAAATCCCTTAAATGTAAACGTTGGCCCATTTCCAGCTCCAAAACCCAGTTCCATCCAGCCTTTATCAGACAGCAGATGACGCACAGACACATCCACACAGCCAGTCCCTGTCCCATTCTGCGTTGACAGCTGCCCAGACATTGTCATTGTATTACGCAGTGTAAGAGGAGCCTCAATAGACTGAGTGATGGAGAGTCCACTGACCTCAATAGTGGGGAAGTATAAATTCTCACTAAAAAAACACAACATAATTTATTTAAATCAACATTTAAAATATACATGAGTACCACTGTTGTATGTGCTCTGTATTTGGTGCATTAAGTGAATGCATAATGCAGAGGTCTCACCTGTCAGTCAGCAGTTAGGAATTTGGTTAAATTGGTATGAGAATAAAAGATGTTGGCCAAATTTTATTGCAGTTCAATATGACACTGAAAACCTCAAAAATGACTCAATAAAAACAGAGGAAGAAATATCGGCATATAACATAGTCTTTGTATCTCAACTGGTAAGATAAACTTACTGCTACTGGTAAGGGCATACAGGAGCAATAGGTGACAGTAACACTTAGCATGACGCTGCTTTTCTTGCGTCAAAGATAAAATGGCCAGGAAGTTGGCAGTGGAAGTGTTTCTCTCCTTATTCTTTTAAGCTCACATTAACATTTTCTTAGTCATTTACTAATATCTATTTCGGTAGTCTAATTAGTATTAGGCTGTGGGAAGAATGAGAGAAGATCAGGGCTACATTCCAGTAGGGGTGGAAAATTTCCCCCGTGGCAGTGTGTCCTCAGCTCTAAGGCCCACTCTGCCTCCTATCCAGGGGCACTAAACATTATTTTCCTGTGGGTAAGTCGCAGGTGCATTAGAACAAATGCACACCCCTATCAGTGCAAGAGTTTGGGAAAGACTGCAGCTGCACTTCCACAAGAAGGCCAAGGGTCGCAGTGGGCTGAACAGCCAATATTTTGCATTCCTTTACTAGTATCCATATCTTTATAGTACAGTCCTAATGTTGTGTAAGCACAGGAATCTCAAACACCAGAATCCAATTTAAATGCAAAATGCCTATATTTGGTTCCAAGAACTTAAGATATACCCATAATGAAAATACAAAATAACCTCAAAAAGCATTCAAGCTTATATTTATTAAACTTAAACACTTTTTGGTAGCATAACTGTATAAAATGACCGGGGGAGGGCTTCATTCCATAAACACAGGTGGTAGGTCAACTTCACCAGAAATATGAAGGCAGTCACTTGAATATGAAGGAACTGGAGGATACATTTTTGCTGTACAAGAAACATGAGATGAAATTCTCTGCAGTTTAAAAAACCCTTCTTTTGTTTGTTTTGTTTTGCCTTCAGCCTTTTTCAGCTCAGTCTTGTATACGAGACAGTTTGATTGAAAAGTATTGTAACACTTAAGTGCTCTGTCTTGTGATGGATCTTTGCCTGTGATTGTCTTGATGGAATCAACATAGATAGATAGATCCTTTAAAACCATTGCTGTTAAAATCCTCGGTGATTCACCTGCTTAGTCTTCAAGCTGAGAGAACTCAACTCCTTTTAGTTCATCAGTTTCAAGAATATAATCATCAAGTAATCATGAAATTTCATCAGATCTTCAAAAACTTCTGAAATCTACAGGTCCAGCTTACTGATATTTTCTACCATGTCTCTGTTTACTCTTTCAGATGTATGCTCGAAATCTTAAAATAAGGAATCATATGGTCTGGACACAAATTCTTCCAGGCAGAACCTAAACATTTTTAACTAGTCTGATCTCAAGTTGCAGCAATATTTGTAACAGAATATTTAATGTTCTACTTTTTTCTCAAAACTGAACAGCTGGAACATGCCTTTCATCATGATATGTGGCATGAAAGCACCATTCAAATGCAACATAATAACAGTGCTTTTCAAAACTGGCAATGACTTGCTGGTCTGTGGGTTGAAGGATGGATGTGGTACATGGTGGAAGGAACTTAAAAAAAAAAAAAATAAAATCACTAGATGGATCGACCACAGGAAATGGTGGATGGATTCTCTAACAGCAACAAAGCTTTCTTATCGAAGATTTTTGTAAATAATAACCTATGGCTTGTCATCAAACCTGGCTCTAGTCACCAATGCTTTGTGGTAGCTCTTCCATATGACTGGTAAATGAGCTTGGACAGTCTGTTAAGCTACTGAGTTTTGTGCATGATACACTATAAGAGGTTTCATTTTACAACTACCAGATGCATTTGTGGCAGTGGCAAATCTTGACCCAGGGGTCAGATATAGCTGAATGGTACAGTGTTGAATTCTGTACTTTTCCGCTAGATCTGACATCTGGATCAGGATTTGCATCTGACTTGTGGCCTGCAATTTTTCTTCAGATTGAGTAATGTGCTGTCTCATGGATTCGTTTCCAAAACTGAGCAACAGTATTGGTTTATATTCACTAACTAATTAATTAAATTCACTTTTACATTTTCTTGTTTCTACATCTGTCGAACGTGCTTCACAGTGCATAAATACACACTTCACATCAGTTCTGTTTAGAAAACGAACAGTTTCCGCACTTTTCTTTCGCACGAATCCAGGCCACTAGATGTTTTCCCATTTGTACGGAGTATCTTCACAAGACATTAACAGTTTTACATCACCTGAGACAATGTCAGCTGCTGTTTTGTACTGGCATTTATTTTTCACACCACTGTTTACAGCTGACCAAGCAACTGAAGTTTTCGGTAATATCACTGGTGTGTACACCTTCCACACTCTGTTCTACAGTCAGTGTTGTGGTACTACCACTTGTGTATGCACCTTCCTCATTCTGTTCCACAATCTGCATTTTGGTTTGTAGATGAGTAAAGTGTTAAGATCTTTTATTACTATTAGGTACAACACTTTTATCTGTTTCTCTTTTTGGACCCATGTCTATCATGCCAATTCATCCACTGGATTTTTGCTTCTCTTTGTTTGCTCTTTCATTCTTACGACCATGTGAGCACCAGGCATTCTGCCTTAGCAGCAAAACAAGACCAGTACAATGGCACTACTGTAGGTACAATGTGACTTTCAACTGGAATGAACACTGTAATAACAATCAAGTGCAGCATAATAATATAAAACAGTAGTTGTACACCAAGAGTTATGGAGTACCAATAAACCAACCTCATTTAATGGAATACACCCTTTAATGAGCTGAGACTGGTCTGCTCAACAGCAAGAGGGTGGAGGAAGCTGGCTCACCAGCCACTCACTAACAAAGGATGATAACAATGGTACTAAAATGGATGCTCATGAAAAGTCAAAATCCAAAAAATTAAGATTTATTTTGAATCTACAGTAGATCATAGCTTGTGGTAGGGAATCACAAATACCCTACCTTGGGCATTTACTGACTCAGTACTGTTCTGGACTTGCTGTAGCAATCCCAAAACATACACCAGGAATCCAATGGAAGTGGCTCACTTGTTTTAGGTAGTGCCCTTCCTTACAGTACATACAAATTAGTAGTGTGGCTATAAATTTTGGGGAATAATTTTACTGTTAATATTCCTGTATACTTACAGTTTAATGAAAGGGGTCACTTTAAAAGTAGCCGACTTGAGCAGCCAAACACCTAGCTTGGTGCTGCTGCCACTGTTGTGAACATTTATGAATGTCTCTTTCAGAGTAACTTACAGCATTGCTTTCACACCCTTCTGAACATCTTCAAAGTCCTGAAATTTTGGTCCTTTCAAGGTGTACTTTAATTTCAGGGAAAGCTAAAAGTAAGTGAGTGGGAAATCTTGAAAATAAGGGCGGTGTCCGATATCGTAAACACTGTTTTTTATCCATAACCAGTCTGAAATTAAGTACTTTGTTTGCTGAAGCATTATCATGATGCAGGAACAAACAGTTAGGACACAGATTAGGCTTTTTTCAAGCAAAAGTTTCATAACCTCATCATATTTCTGTCATACACCTGGCTAGCAGTTTGGTCTCATCTGAATAAGCAAGGTTCTGAACTTTTTCAGCATTTTTATTGGACCTCTCCCTTCTCAAACACTTCTTTCAGCACCTTCTACATCCTCTGACCTTTTTATACCACTCAAAAACACTGGATTTCTTCACTGATTCTGTTGAATATGCTTCAGAGAGTATTTTACCCAATTCAGTTACACTCTTTCATAATTTCTGACAAAATTCAATGTTAATTCCTTGTTCTAAAATTCACTTACTCAGTTTTCAAAGAATTATACAAACACACCTCTTTTTTCTGCCATAGCTTTGATAAAACTTATGCCATAATGCTTAAATTGCCACCTGTGCAACTCCAAAGATGCTCAGACATGATGTTAACATAATGAAGCCTAATATAACATTACAGGTCACACAGTAAAATCATTCTGTGATCTATGCAGCCAGTTCTTCACTAGGGATATGGTTGCTTTGCTTCTAAGTAACACAATACGTAATTGCTAAGAGGGACAAGCATTCATACTGAGAAATTAAAGTGTACTCATGTAACATTTCAGGTTTGTACAGATCTGATATTGAGGTCTGAGGTCTTCAGGGTTGTTACACTGAGCAGCAAAGTTACTGAATCTGAATGTTCCTTCAAAACATCAAGCATTAATAATGCTGTTACTCAGCACAGCAGCCCAGCAGACCTGAATTCTGTAGTCATATACATGATGATGATGATGATAATAATAATAATAATTAGAAGAAGAAGAAGAAGAAGAAGAAGAAGGAAAGAGCAGAGGTCCTCTGACAGCACTGAAGAGAATGGTAACCGGAACAAGGAAACTCAAGACGGACCATTTCAAAGTCCATCTCACATTGGAAACGGGCAAGAAAATGGAAAGAAATTGAACAAATGAATCCGATGGAGCCGAGAGGAGATGAAGGAAGTGGTGTGGTGTTTCATATACATCAAAGAAATGACATTAAGAGAGAACTACAAGGAAGTATATAAATTATGGAGAGAGAGGAACCCAGTGGCGAGAATTAATCTGGATGCAAAGGCATTGTTGAACCAGAAGAACTACAT
>Ga0136643_10005840_pt1 | contig 17488 bp, 9 predicted proteins | sample TergutLab28metaG_FD_96883 | JGI IMG/M metagenome (GOLD analysis project Ga0136643, IMG submission 96883) | Labiotermes labralis P1 segment gut microbial communities from Petit-Saut dam, French Guiana - Lab288 P1 (version 3) (version 3) | ecosystem: Host-associated > Arthropoda: Insects >... | reverse complement strand
TTGGTTACTAATAAATTTAAGTCGGGAGGGCTACATGAGAAGCATGTAGTGGCAACTTGGAATCTTGGGAACCGTCTCAGCATTTGCTTATAGACACAGGGAAAACAAGAAAAACCTGTGTCGAGGTGGCCGGTCGCAGGACCTTACGAATACTGACTTCTAGCCAGTAGTCCGGCATCTAAAGTAAAAACAGCAATACACACATAACTGAAATGTAATGCAGAGAAAGGAGAATATAGAATACCTGAGTACTTCTCTAAAAACCTGAACATGTTTCACATCCATTCTGACAGGCCAGAACATACATATTTTCCGTTACTCTGTCTCATTTTCACTCTTCACAACTGTACCAAATGCTTTACAACTGCGTTGGTTGAGTGGTAGAAGCCATTAGGAAAATAACCTTGCATGCAAGTACAGAGAGAGAGAGAGAGAGAATGCATGATTGTTGCACCAAATACGCCCACCTCGCCTGATGACAGGTGCTTGTATATAGGATCCGTTTGCCAAGCGCTCGCTCATATCCGCCATGCCATTTCGAGATTGTGGATGAAAGAAGAGCTTACGGACGGCGAAGTCTGCAGGCCGACAGAAGGTAAAGTTTCATGAAGCAGTCTGTACTAGTCGTTCGAGTACAAACTCATAAAGATAGACAATGTGTACATCAGGCAGGCACCCAGTGGGGGGAGGTGACCAGGCTGCAAATCCCCAACCCCCACTCTCAAACCGAAAGTTTTAAAACACAAAAATTGTAGACACAATGATATCAGACGTTTTACGTGATTTTCCCTTCAGCCGACATCAGTCACTGAAACCGGCTGATGACCAATGCATTGGAAGTTTGAACAATAGCAATAAAACTTAGGATGTCTTATAACAAATGAAATAAAGTGAAATGTCAACTTGATGCAACTAGGTAATTTTATTGATGTATTCTTAGCTCGATATGTTTCGGGTACACACGTCCATCATCAGGAGCATTAGATGTTGAGTTGCAGCATATGGTTTTCTGCACCGAGTTTTTGGGTGAGTGGTGGCCTTGAGAGCCGCTGCGTGGGTCGTGTGTACGGTGCGGATGGTGCCACACGGCACCCATCCAAAAACTCGGTGCAGAAAACCATATGCTGCAACGCAACATCTAATGCTCCTGATGATGGGCGTATGTACCCGAAACATGCCGAGCTGAGAATACATCAATCAAATTACCTAGATGTATAGAAATATAGTAGTCAAGTATGTTATGTTACATTTATAATTACATTATTTTTATAAAAAAAACTTTTAAAAACAAACATAAATTACAAATATCCTTAGGGTTAGCCCCCTCCCTCTCAATAAAAAATTCTGGATACTCACTTGGTATGTACAACAATGTGGCGCGTTCGCCTAACCACTTTTGCAATATAACTGCAACAATGCGTTTCCTGTGCAATACTGAGCCAACAACATAATATTATTGGGTGTTGTACAACTGCGAATTCATAGCAAATTTTTGTCGCCGGCAACAGTACAATGTAATTAGATCTTCATGTAAAGCGACCGATATTTTTGTCCGATTTTCAACAAATTTGGATTAATTTGGCGTATTTTTATAAAAGTCTTCCGTATGAAATTTTAAGAAAATCCTTCCTGTGGGAGCCGCACTGGTATATGCCGACGGACGGACAGACAGAGCGAGGGACATGTTGAAACTAATAGGCGCTTTATGCCAGTGTCTCTCAACCTTTGTGAGACAGCGGCCTGGCAAATATTTTTTCCAAAAAACGAGGGCCCTTTCCCAGCAGATTTACTCGTCAGCACCTTTCCAATTTCTTTAAGTTCATACATTGAACTAACATAAGTATTAATAATTAATTATGGCATAATCATAAAGAGTATTAGTACAATTATGTGTATGGTGTGGCATGTTGACAAATATAAAATTACGTTTAAATTAGTTATCAATTCCAGGAGAATCTCTCGCGGACCGGTATAATTGATGCCACGGCCCGGTACCGGGCTGCGGCACGGCGGTTGAGAAACACTGCTTTATGCTACTGTGCGAATGTATCTAAAGTGAGGGCAAATTCCACTCTTATCTATTTCATTTGTGTGACAGAAAGTCATTCATAATAACCGGTTTCCGGGCCGAGATTAAGGACTACAAAGCAAAACCCCGACCCACAGGCCTCCTAAATTTATTCTGTATTAAATAAATTTTACCACTACGAGGATGCATTTGATACTAGTTCGTGTATCTCAGTACACACTACATATTGGCTGACTACTCATAATGACTCTAGCGAATCCTCGCTAGTAAATGTAAGGATTGAAGTTGCTGACACAATAATTATTACCTTGAAGTAAACGGCTAGAAAATGTGTTCAATTTAATTACTTCTGAAATTAAACTTAAAAGTAGAGGGATCCATGTATCGCTAGATTAAACATTCTGTTCAATATTCCCTGGCAGTAATTTCCTAATCCATAATTACACCTAACTGCTCAATTATGCGCGATTTATCTAAGAGATGCGCGCAGAAATTACACACAGTCCTTGTTTTACGCCTGTTAGATTTACACCACTTCTTATTTACGTTCTTTCATTTTCGGTTTAAACGCATTTGGCTGGTCTATTTACATCAATTTCCAGTCTCTCGTTTTAGAAGTATATCATTTTCCATTTAGCCCAGTTCTTCGGAACACAAAAAAGGCGTAAATTCAGGCCTTGCTTTGTTGTGGATCTTCAAGTAAAGTATCCAGGAGTGTCAATCAGTTGTAAATATAAGTTTTTAAATCTTGTTCGTTATAAATTTCAACCATTCTCTCGTTACTAAATGCGAAAAGAGTGACAGACGGACACATTTATACAGAGACATAAAACAAAGTTAAAGGGGGCATTTTGAATCGACTGTTCTTCATAAGAGACAGAAAGGGGATTCTGAAATAATCATGCATTTTTGTATACCTCTACGTTTGCATAAGTGTTTGTATGCACTCTATTCCAACTTCTGAAATATCTGACCGATTTTTTAAAGAAATTTGGTACTAGCATTATGACTCTGGCGGGCACCCGAGCGCAGTATTTCTCAGTTACAAAAGTACAATCAGTAACAACAACACGAATACGCAGGAAATTTTAGCGTAAAAGTGAAGAGAGCGAAGCGTAAATTTGGGTATGAGATGCTGCATGAAAATAGACGATGTAAAAATATCAAATTGTAAATCGGGTAATATTTTTTAATGCACAAAAAATGCAGTCGTAAAAGCATGTTCTATAGCTTTGGGTTCGATGGCGATACATAATAAATCACTGGAACAAAGGATTTGAAATGTAGGAGAAAAACACAACACAAAGCTACTTTCGACGCTTTGTGTCGCATAGCACATGTAAGTGAAGAGTTACAACCGAACTGATGATACATTCTTCGAGGATACATCTGATACGTTATAGTTATCCAGATCGCAGGTGTGAGTTAAAAAAATTTACTCAAAAATAAATAAAATAAAATAAAGTTAGTGACATAAACAGATGTGCAGAAAAATAAATTATGCTTTGATTTTTGTGCGGAAGTAAATTTCCTATTTTTTCAATGTTAAAAAAATCGGGCCACGTTGGAGGGAAGTAGCTGTATCAGTATTATGACCTATACCGGAGGCTGCGGTTACAGTTTTTAGTACTCCTGATGATGGGTGCGGTGACACCCGAAACATGTAGAGTGATTTTGCAGTAAATAAAGATCTGCATACTGTTGCATCTAGTTGGATTTTTATTAATATTCCATTATGATGCAGGGAACCATGAGCTTAAAATTCATATTTTTTCGTTGCGAAGTCAACAGTAGATTTACTGTCAAGGTTTGCAATAGACCGTCAGAGTGAACAGCAGTGTTGCTATGGCAGGAGTTTTTGGGGATTTTTTTTTATGTCGGTGGGTGAACACTTACCGACGTTTCGAAGAATCTTCGTGGAAAGTTTGACGATCGAGATGGAGGCAAAATCAGCCTTCCAATCCTCGGAAATTATCGCCAGGTGACATGGAAAAGCATTCCAGGAGACAATCTCCCAAGGTCTGCCTCCGTTTTATTATGATAGCTGATTTATTTTTTCGATTAACTTATTATTGTGTCTACCAGAAAGCGTCTATTCCGCCTACGTTCTTCTGACGTCTTTTCCACTTCAACTTTAGGTGTGTGTGTGTGTGTGTGTGTGTGGAGGTGGGGGGGGGGTGACAGAGAGAGAGAAAATACCACATTCATATTTATGTATGTGTTCCATAGAAATTATTTACATTAAAACCGCAAATATCTCGTACTATTTACATGTATTTGGACCGGTAGCTCAGTCGGTATAGCGACTCACTAAGGGCTGGACGATCCGGGATCTAATCCCAGTGGGTACGAGATTTTCCGCTCGTCCAGACCGGCCCTGGGGCCCACCCAGCCTCCTGGAAAATGGGCACCGGTTCTTTCCAGGGGTAAAGTGCGGCCGGGGTGTGCTGCTGACCACTCACCCCCGACTAGTGGCGCGGTCATGGAAGAGTACAGCTATACCTCTACCCACCCTCTGGGCCACACCGGGCCTGTAACGGGATCACTTTACCTTTTTTTTATTTACATGTATTACGTTTTTTTTTATCTCTCGTCATCTTCATATTTCTGGTAACATAAATAAATCCGGAGTCAGTATTTATAGCAGTAATATGATATTTGACGTCATTATAATGAATTGAAAAATACACTCTGAATACAGACTAAACAAGACAAGCAATGTAGGTATAACGTAACGGCGAGGCGCCTTCGTTCAACCATTGTTGCAGTGGACAAGCAATACTTATTTCATATTCTGAGACTGTATTTGTAACCTTAGGTATCCAACATGCAATAGGCATGAGCTGTATTGTCGAATGAGACCTGTCCGGCTTAACAATATTTTTCCACATTATGTCACAAAAAGCACGATTTTTCTAAAAAAAAAACCCTTTATTGAACATAAAACGTGTTTATAGTTTCTCCGCAACTTTGATCTGAAGGAATCCTCAATCTAAGAAGAAATGATAGAAGTATGATAAAAATGCTTATTTGTGTTCACGTAAAGTCGCAGCTATTCTTGTCCGATTTTAACGAACTTGAATTTTCTCGACAGATTTTCGGAAAATATTCAAATATCAAATTTTATGAAAATCCGTCCAGTGGGAGCCGAGTTGTTCCATGCAGACCAATGGAGAGACGGACAGACAGACAGACAGACAAACGGGCAGAAATAACGAAACTAATAATCGCTTTTCACAATTATTCGAACGCGCCTAAAAGTATTACCCGTCATCCTTTATTCCTAGCCTAACAATGTGCACTGGGTACCACATTACAAATGCTGTCAGCTTGAGTTAGGACCTACTTAGAAACAAATACTGAACCTGCTCTAAGGGGAAAGCATTCTTCTCCCACATAAATATTTGATCTATAATATCCCTTTACAGTGAGTGACTGATACACCTACCACCAGTTTTAACCTAAAACAATTCCGAAATTTGGGTATTTAATGTTCAACATGTTTCGAGTGTTAGTGCATCCATCCTCAGGAGCTTGCGACTTATTTGTTGAGCACACTAGTGCTTCAGCCTGCATACAGATACCACACCACCCCAGCCAAACCACAACATAACACCAACACACATCGAACCAGAACAATACAACCCATGAAATAACTCATCAAATAAGTCGCAAGCTCCTGAGGATGGATGTATTAACATCAGAAACATGTTGAGCAGGAAATAATGGAATAATAGAGCAAGTGACATCAAGTTGGTCTCTCTTTATTCAACTAACATAGTAATATTTTGTTATCCTGAAATTTTTCTTGATTGGAGCTGTAAACTTTATCAGGAGGCTTCGGAATCTAAAAATACTCTCATTTACATTACATGGAACTATCCCTTATGCCTGTGTAACTTATATAACAAGAATGACGACATCTTTTGCCCTTGGTAAAGGGGCTACAGTTGGAAGCTGATGTATCAGCTTCATACTGTAGCTGTGTGGTTGAGAATGTGTGGAGGTGTACTTTCACTTTGACTTGGTGCTTCTGCACATAGACCTTGCATACTTACCATTATCTTAGTTCACTGATGCTAGTGTAGGAAATACTGTCTTTTGATGCAAGTGAATTTGAAAATGTCCATTACTGGAGTACATTTAAATTTAAAAATTTTAACTGACTAGTCAGATTTCATGTATGAAGCATTCCTTATCAGAAAGTTGTGTTTCATACTTATTTAAGAACGTTTAGTCCATTGTAATTTGTAATCGTAATTTGCAGGTAAGTGCAGCTTTACAAGGACAGCCTATGTCAGTGGCTGTACGACAAGCAACTCAGAGCCCCGTCCGCATCCAGACTTCAGCAAGTGGCACTCCTTTGGTAGCAGTCACTGTACAACAGCCTATAGGAGTTCAGTCACAAGGCATCCCAACTGTGGTAACAGCACAACAGCAACATTCCATTGCTAACCCTACCACACAGTCAAGCAGCTCACAGGAGGCAGTAAGGCACAAATTTTTGTTGTTGTTGTAGTGTTACAGAGACTGTCCTCTGTTTTTTTTTTAATATGTATGCAAGAAGTTCTAGGCAAATTTTAATGTGTACTTTGTTTCAAATTTGATAAAATGATAAGTTGATTATTGTACAATTCATTGCTCCATATCTGCACGTAATTTCTCTAACCAATATAAATTCCAAGTAAAAAGCAATGACTAGGGGACAGGCTAGATGACTGGGGTGTGCTTTCTTTCAGGGGTGGGAATTTTTTATTTGTTGCTATATACAGGCTTGGTCTGGTACCCAGCTGACCTTCAGTCTAATGGGTGCCAGGGGCTTTTTTCATGGCAGTCAAGATGTTGCAGCCAGTGCTTTGTTTGCCTTCTTGGTATAGCACATAATTAATGGGCAGACTTTGCCTTTACAGACCTACAGTGAGTTAAATTTGCTGTACATTGCATTACAGTTGACGGCTATGCCTTGTTTATAATTGTAAATACATTATAGAATCTGTAGGCATGTATATGATTTATCTCTATAATATTTAACAATGTTCAATAGTTGTCATTATGAAAGAGGGGCATAAGCATATATGTGATGGCTGTCATGCTGTTGTACACTCTGTTCAACAAAAATCAAGTGGCCTGATATTTCTTATGTCCCGCTTAGGTAGTGACGTGACGTACAGTTGCCATCATAATTGGAGTCATTTTACTTTCCCCATATTTGTGCATTCGTGGAGTTTCTCTCTCTCTCCCATTCGTTACAGTCAATCACGTCGCATGTATATTGACCAAAGACACCAACACATTTGCTTAATTTGAAGTTAAAACATGAATTAAAAGTCATTCATTTTCTGAGGCATTTGGCTGGCTAGGTCTGCTTCCGCGGATGAATATTGCGAAAGGGTGGTTGTCTGCTGCACCTGGAGATAGCCAAGCACATTAACGCGTGATGGTAATATTCTTCAGAAACAAAATAAATTGTTTCGAGTCCCAGTGTCAGCATATAATTTTTTCTCTTTGAATATGTTTTATACTCACAAACAACTAAATTATGCAGTAACACATCCATTATTTAATTATATGTTTCAAAAGTTATCTTTGCTCCATGGGCAGGGTTAGAAATGCAAGTGACTTGTGAATTATCATAATGCAGTTGGGGAAGACATTTGATTTGGGTGGCAGAAAATTGAAAGAAAGTTGACTTAATTTAATGAGAAATCCTTTAGTAAAAGTGTTCTAAAATCATATAACAATTGTTATCAAGCAATGTAGTCTTCTTTAAATAACATTCTGAAATAAATATTCTTACAACAAACCATTAAACAGGGGTAAGGCACAGTCCCTCCATCATTTTGGACATACAGCAGTGTACAGCTTAAAATAACCAACCTAAGCTCTTCATTACTTTTGATTTTATTATTATTAAAAGTGTGCATTTTGGTTTTCATAACCACCATAGTCAGTGTAGCTAGTAAGACTTTTAAAAATTCACATTTTTGAAAATGTGTCATTGTCTACTAGAAGGCCACACGGAATAAGAATTATGAACTTGTTTCGAAAGCTAAAATTGAGCTGCACTTGTTCCAACAGTACTTCACTCCCCCCCCCTGTGAAGCAAGGCGAGAGTGAAACCACCCGCAGTCCAGACCTCCGCAACACACGCATCCTACACTCAACAGTTCCTTTCTGTAGATGTTTCAAATCGTGCAGCCCATTGTCAGATCGCGTGATCCACTTCAGCCTGCAAGCAACGACGAGATTCACATGCCTAGTTTTAGTCCCATTCCAACACAGACCTTCTAAATCAGAATATCGGTAAACAAAGCAAAAAGAATTATGGAAAAATAACAGATATATCTGCATCACTTGCATTTCTAACCCTACACGTGGAGCAATGATAACTTTTGAAACATATAATTAAATAATGGATGTGTTACTGCATAATTTAATTCAGTGTTTGTGAGTATAAAACATATTCAAAAAGAACAAATTATATGCTGACATTGGACTTGAACCAATTTATTTTGTTTCTGAAGAGTATTGCCATCACGCGTTAACACACTTGGCTACCTCCAGGTGCTGCAGACAACCACCCTTTCGCAATATCCATCTGTGGAAGCAGACCTAGCCAGCCACATGCCTCAGAAAATTAATGACTTTCAATTCATGTTTTAACTTCAAATTAAGTGAATGTGTTGGTGTCTTTGGTTAATATACATGCAGCGTGATTGATTGTAACGAATGGAAGAAACGCGACGAATGCACAAATATGGGGGAAGTAAAACGACTTGAATTATGATGGCAACTGTACGTCACATGACTTCCAGTTCAGGACTTAGAAAATTTCAGGCCACTTGATTTTTTTTGAACAGAGGGTACATTTTGCAAGAGTCAGTACTGTAACAAATTTTGCGTTTCTCCAGAAGATATTACAGAAACTGATATTATGTGGAGCTAGTGTTGTTTCCATCTCAGGAGTTAGCATAGCTGGCATGTTGGTATAAGCATCTGCAGACAGGAGGTGACAGCATGCTTCATATTGATTTCTACTCCAAATCATTTGCCAGCCACGTGCATTAATGTGCCACACCTGTCTGGGTACAAAGAGATGGAAATCACTGGCCATGAAATTGGGATTGTAGGGAGCATGGTCCATAACCTCCCAGCTGTGTCTATTAGCAGTATTAAACCCAGTGATTTCAATTTCTTTGGACCCTTAAGAAGCATGTGATTTGCAGGAGAAGACAGTTGAAGCAAGCTGTCACCTCCTGGCTACAGCCACTTTATGCCAGTTTTTTTAATGGTAGAATATGAGTCTTGTTGCTGCAGTGGAACAAATGCTTAAATGTCAGTGGTGAATGGATGTCTGATGTGTATCATTTGCTACCAGTTTGTCATATGTATATCAAAGCAGAATAAGTTCTCAGGATGTCAGTCTGCTGCTACCAGGAAAACTAATTTGTTACTAGTGTTTGGGTGACAAAATGTATTTCGCTCTTCTTTTCAGCCCCAGTGAGCTATGAGCAGAGTGACACTTCAAGACAACCTTTTAAATGTGACTTCCCAAGTGTCATACACAGTAAGCATGCTGTAGATGAAAAGAATGTTATGTTTACAGAAGTGACTTCACTGTGATGAAGTTGGTGGCAAATGAAGAATTGGCATCATTCTTGAGAACATGGTCACAAGGGGCAGAGGCATGAAGCTCTCGCCTCACACCAGTGGTGATTTGTTAATATTCATAGAAGGATCGTCACATCCTGTGCAGTAAAATGTAATCATGTCTGGTAAAAACTGAAATCTTGAAGAATTTAACAAACCTTCCATATTGACCTTCAGTACATGAATGGGACAGTGCTTTGGGATCCTTTTTGTCCAAAAGTGAAAATGTTGTGCAATGGGCATTTAAATTGAACAATGCTCTGCCCACAACAGAAATCTTGGATTTGGAAGACCAAACGCTAATGGTTAACTTTGAAATTTGAGATACAAACACAGTTACATCAGTTAAATTGTATTTAGCATTCTAGGATGTTTAGGACTCCTTATATCAATCGTGATCTTGCCCATTATTCCATTATGTTCACAGATTTTTGTCCCAGTGTTAATTCATTTGGATTTGTGTGAGCCCTGTTTATCATCGTATGTTGAGGGTGCTGCATTTTGTTGAAATTTGAATTTGAATAGGTGTGGTGTTGTGGGGAAGCAAGTACAGCACTTCAGAACAGTAGGTTTTCACGGGCTAATATTTAGTAGTTCACTGATCAGTGGTGTGGTATGTTCATGTGTCTTGATACCAACTGCCCAAGGGTGAAGGTGGAAAATGTAAGTTTTTTCTAAAGCAGTGTTATACATCCTACGCAGATACGTGATTTTGTATGAAAGAGATGGGTTCATTGTATATGATTTTGTTGCCAATATGAAAGCAGCATCAAAACATAAAGGAAAGTATTATATTGTTGTAAATTATTTTCTGTGAATGTGTATCAGTATAAAGTAAATACACTGGAAGAGATATATCATGCATGTAGAAGGTTTCTTGTAGTGATGAATTATCTTGGAAGTAACTAAGTACAGTAGGGCTGGTTTTATCCTCTTTTGAGGGTGTGAGGTGATCATGTTTCAGGTGTCTTCAGTTTAATAGTAAGTGTCTTTGTTTACAGCTCATTTGGCAATAGACAGACTGTTGTAATGTGTATAACAGAAAATTTTAAATGTAATAATGTTCACAACAGATGATAAAAGAGATAAAGAACAATTTTATTTACAATCTGTAGCTCCAAAAAGTGATACATTAATAATACTTGGTGACCTACATGAAAAATTAGGGGAAGAACAAGTATTTAGTGATTTAACAGGTAAACATACTTTACAGGAAGAAACAAACAGAAATGGTATGTGAAATTACCTTTTGCAAATAATGTGATGATAATAAGTACTCAATTCCAACATAAACAAATGCACAAAGCAACACAGGTATCTCTGGATCAAACTACCATAAAGCAAACTGATCATGTATTAGTAAATGCTAATAAAAAAGACATAATTCAAAATATAAGCTCCATGAAAATCCCTACTATGATCCAGGCCTTTTCCTTCAAACAGTGATAATTAAAGGACAGTTATTAACAATATACAGAAAAAAACCTTACAGATATCTAAATCAACTAATAAAACTAAAATAACATGGAATCTAATCAAAGAAATAATAAATAAATTGAACAGTCAAAACAAAATAACATCAATGAAAATCAACAATAAACTGACAAATGACCCTGATGTAATGGCCAACTCGTTTAATTCTTATTTTACTACGGTTGCTCATAAATTTATACAGAAACCCGTGGATAACAATTTCAATCAGGATCCTATATACAATCTCAGCTCAAACTTCTTGAATCTTAATACCGTATTACATTTCAACCCCACCTCAACGAATGAAGTCAACAAAATAATACAATCATTAAAAATTAAGAATTCACACGGATGTGATGAAATAACATCAAGAATTTTAAAAATAAGTGCTCTAAGTATCATATCTCCTCTAACTTATATATTTAATAATGTCCTCTGTTCAGGAATTTTCCCTGATAGAATGAAATATTCAGTTATTAAACCACTACATTAGAAAGGGACCACTGATGAACTTGAAAATTATAGACCCATTTCCTTACTGACCAATCTCTCTAAAATTCTAGAGAAGATTATTTACAAAAGACTCTATGTCTGTCTTGAGAAACACAAAATATTGAGCGAGGATCAGTATGGGTTTAGGGAGAAATTATCTACTTATTCGGCAATCAGTCCCCTTATAAACTCTATACTAAAAGCTTTCGAGGAAACGAAATTTGTGGGGGGATTCTTTTGTAACATCCACAAAGCCTTTGAATGTGTGAATCATGAAATATTGCTTGCCAAGCTTGAAACTTATGGTATATCAGGCTCTTCCAAGAAATTACTTCAATCTTACTTGAAAGATAGATATCAGAGAGTTGTAATTTCAAATGATACAAAAATTAATTTGAATTCCTCTTGGACATTAGTTAAACATGGAGTGCCTCTGCTGTTTCTCATTTACATCAATGATCTTGCTTTTATTTTGAGAAAACATGCAAACCCATTTTTATTTGCAGACGACACAAGTGTCATTATATCAAGCTCAAATGAGAACGAATCATTACTAATGCCACTAGCATAAAATTTCTTGGTTTACAACTAGATAATAAACTTACATGGAAAGCATATAGTAGTGAACTAGTAGTCAAATTGAATAAAGCCTGCTATGCCATTAGAGCAATCAAGCCACTGGTATCACAAAAAGTACTCATCTCTATATACTATTCTTATTTTCATTCTGTTTTGGGGTGGTTCTGTGATCAGTGGGGATATTTTTAAAGTACAGAAGAGAGTAATTAGAATTATCACTATTAAATGTAGATGTGAATCCTGTAGACCTTTATTTAAACAACTCAAAATATTAACTCTATTTTCCCAGTATGTAGTTTCGGTTCTTGTATTTATGACTAGGAACATGAATTTATTTACATTTAATAGAGAAATACGCAGCATTAATACCAGAAGTAGCTTTGACCTTCACTTGCAATCTACTAACTTATCAGTTGTCCAAAAAGGTGTACTACACTCAGGATGTAAAATGTTCAACAGTTTGCCTGTCTATATTAAAACTCATCTTGAAAATACTAGACACTCCAAAAAAATACTTAAGAATTATCTTATAGAACACTCTTTATATAGTATGGATGAATATTATCACTTAACAGCGTCGTGAATTGGTTATACCTTGTCTATCTGGATTAACCTATTATTCATTGCTGTTAATTGTTGGTATATGTGTATTTTCAGGACTTATGCAATACAGGAGTCCGAATATTATTACTATCACTATTCTAACAATGGTAATTGGTCTTAGTTATTTTATCTGGACTAATCTGTTATTCACAGCTGTGTATTGTTAATATATGTATATTTTTTAACGAATGCAATGCAGGAATCTAATTACAATTTAATTTATTTTAATAATCTATGACTACTTCTACATCTGTACTGATACTATGGAAGATCAAATAAATGAATGAATGGTGGGATGAAGACTGTAGACAAGCCATTAAACAAAAAATATAACAAGAATGAAATGCCTTCAACAAAAGACAAGAGACAATCAAGAACATTAAGAAAAGAGAGAGAAACAAATTAAAGTATGTAAACAAACAAACAAACAAAAAAAAGATGGTGTTGCCTCCACTCTATAACAAAGTAAACTCAGATATAAGTACATTCATTCAATAGTTATACACAGCAGTGGTGAGGTACAATGTACTGTTTAATAATAATAATAATAATAACCAGAGCTATTACATTACTAAATGATTGAAGACAGAATTATTTTCACTAAACTTGATGCCACACATGTGTGATTGTAATACCATCATAGTCTTCCAATGTAAAACTATATGCTTTCTGTGTACAGTACATTCACTCAAGCAGGCTTCTTGTTACCATTCACACAGTGGTTGCGTTTTATAATTTAATATAATGAAATATTAAGGACCTAGAGAGTAAAAGTATTACATCTTTCTAATGATTCAACTGAAACAGCAAGAAAGTCACTGATATGTTTCACTTACAACACAGCCCATACAGCTCTCAGTCATATGACAATTGGTACTTAATCAACATGATGTTCATGTGTGTTGAACTTCATATTTAATTACACCAACTTTATGTCTCACAACAAGGTAGAGGCAGAGAAAACAAACTCTTCTATTAAGCAATCCGGTTTACAAATTCTACAGGTAAACCACGGTTCAAAAGCAGGTCTTTAGATAGGAGATGCAGTTTTGGGTTATAATACAGTATTGCCTCCCAACAAATTTCAGTCAGTTTTGGTATACATATCCATGCACAGTTCACATCAGCAGTTCTTGTAGTAGACTGTGCATTTGTAACACCACCAAATGAATACATGCAGCCTGCTGGTGTGACTGCAACTGAATGAAAAGAAACTGGACGTGGTAAGGAACAGGTCACCATCTGTGTCCACTGTAAATTTTTCAGTTCAAGTCTCCATACGTCACGGAACAGCTCGGTGCCATTATACCCGCCACATATATAGACAACCGTCTCCTGCTGTGTATTGCCTGGCACCTGAACACATCCATGACATCGTCTTGATGCAGGGATACCTGGAGCTGGTGCTTCTGGGTCACAGCGTGTTGTCAAGCTCTCCCATAACCTCGTAAAAACATTGAAGGTTGGAATCTCCTTTAGTAACATAAACAAAAAATTACTCTTAAACTTGATTGCAAACTTTCTTCGTGTTCTGGATGTTGTATTCTTTCTTTTGGGTGATTCTCCAGAATCTGAATTTTATGTGCCGACATTTCAGAACACACTGTCCCATCTTCATAGGTGGTATGAAGATGGGACAGGTTATTCCAAAACATCAACACATAAAATTCAGACACCGGGAATCAGCCAAATGAGAGAATACAACATACTTTGAAACTGTTAACACAGTGACATGAACTGCTCAATTCCATAACACTTCTCAATCAAATTCCTGTGAGAAAAATATATATTTGGTACTTGATTACCATGCACTTCTCTGATTTCAAAATACAACCTTGTGGTAGTGACAAAGTTAATGATAACAGAATAAAAACCATTTTCTCAACACTGTTTTTTAACACTCTCCCCCCCCCAAGGTTTAGCATTTCACAAAATTCATTAAAACATCTCTTCACTCAAAGCAGTATATTGAAACTAGTGTAATAATAATATACATTAATTCCATTAAATACTTCTTGCATCCTATAAATTTCAGACTATATTAGATCATGTCTGTTCATGTAAAAGTCATACAAACTAAAGTCACACTAATCAAGATAAAGGTAAAACTACAGTTAAAGTTTTCCGTATACACACAGGAGAAGCAGTGGCGTTACTCCTGCCCCAGCTGCTTTACTACCAGGGAAGAACCCCAGCACCCATTGAATAGGAGACCAGGTGGGCCCCAGACCTGGTCTGGATGTTGTGGAAAAGGGAGAAACTTGCTACTATTGGGATTTGAACCCTGAACTGTCTAGTCTGTAGCCTAGTTGCTATACCGGCTGAAGTACTCCAGCTCATCTTAAAAAAAATCAAAACCACTTAACTCACTAATATTAGACTTCATTCTCCAATGTTAGGTTTTCTCGTTTCATTCCTGTGACAGGTTGCCTGTGTACAATTAAAATGCAACTTGTATTCCAGCAAGGCTAACCCTTGTATATTACCAACAAGACTAAGCTATGGGCTTTCATTTTACTGACAGAAACTCATGTCAAATAAGAACATGTGTTCCATGGAAGGTGAACTAAAATATTTCATTCTAGTGACAGGCAGCCAATAAATAACAAGATTTAATCCACTTCTGCTGTGACAGATTTAGGTTTACCAAGTCATGCCTGTGCAGTCTCATATTGCTTTCTGGATATGGGCTTAATATGCTTAATCTTCCTGGATACCTTCCTTACCTCCACAACAGTGATTTAGTTTCGTCACTATTGGTACTTGGAATCCTCAGTATGATTCCGTTAATACCAGGCCATGAACTAAGGCAGGGGTGTAGAAATCCCAAGTGCTAGGTCACCAGGGTGACACAATTTTGCACGCTGGAAGCCAGTAATTGTGGATTTTCTATCAGGAACTAGCAACACATTACTTTTCTGGCACCCTGAATTCTGGAGAATTTTTGAACCCCTGAATTAATGTACTTACATTATCACTGTATGAACAAATGTTACTCATGTTATGTAAATAAGAGTTTTGAGATGCTAGTGCATAATGAAATCTAAAAACACTTGTATTATTACAGAGATAAGTAAGGCTCCTGTTCTCTGTTAGATCTGAGACACCACCCACTCCAAGAAGCAAAAGAAATCATTATGATAACTCTACCTGAAATCCATACACTACTGCAGCTGTGCCACCTCCCAAAAGGTAGATTCGTGTTCCATCAAATGCAAGTTCATGGCGGTATCTTCCCTGTGGTTCTTCCTTTGCTCTACCTATACATACATATACCTCTTCCCACACACATGTTCGCAAATCTAAGCGATGAACATCAGCATAATAATCAAAACCTGTAGTACCCCCAACAGTATACAAATAAGGGCCATCCAAAATTAATGCTTGGCCATACTGTTCTCGAGGAGTTGAACCCTCCACTTGCACAAGCTGCAGTTTGTAATCTTCACGAAGATTGCATACATGAAGCCGATTACTACATACTGTTGCAAATGGATAGCCTGTCCCACCATAAATCATCATTATGCTCCCTGTCAAAATCACAGCACTAGACGCCACTTCGTTTGGAATAGTCTCATTACACAACAGCCTCCTCCAAACCTTAGAGGCAAAATTGTATTTCCAAAGTTCTTTAAACAACGGTCTATTTCCCAACAATACTGGGTCATTCCATAAATCTGGATCGTGATTCAGAAGAGGATTATATCCGCCGAAAGAATAGAGATTTTTATCATCACAAACGATTCTATGCCCACTTCTTGCTTTAGGACCATTATATCGGTCCCCAACTCCTTTCGAAACACATTTTACAAATACGAACGGTCTGAAGGCGTACATATAATTGTTATCTCTCACATTACTCATATTCAGGTTAAGCGTCGCAAAAAGTCGTTGTGCCAATATCACTTTATCTTGAATCTAACTTGCCATATGAACACTACGTTTCAAACCTAGATAAGTTACTGCAGAACACATACAACCTATACCAGATGATAAGTGCATGCAACGTTGTGTTCCAATGCTCACAACTGTGTTCAACAAAACTCTCCCACAGGTTGATATGATCCGCAACACAATGTATCATAAATTCATCAAGATGGCTGCGTCGGGTGAGTTCAGTGTGACTACGGAGCTTGTATAAAAAGTGAAAAATGAAGGTAAATTTGTGAATGAGAACCAGAATTGTTGTCTTAAAATCGAAATAAACATTCAATCCTTGTTAAATGAGGTAAAAACGTTAAATGAGATTCTTAATATCTTGAGTGAAGAGTGGAAGCAATGTAAAGTGACTGAAGAGGTTAGGAATGTTGTACAACATGCGGACAAAGTCGAAGTTAAAGAGAAGCAATTAATAAGTTGTAATTGTGATACATTGAAAACACAGTGCCTTGAGCTACAAAAAGAAATTAATTTAGTTAGTTCCAGAGTGAAATCAACAAAAAAGGATATAGAAAGCATAAAGCATGTAAATAATATTAACTTGTCTTCGAACGATCCATTAACAACAAAGTATTCTGCCTCTACTACGAATAGATTTGCCGTACTCCCCAACCATTCAGACACAATAAGTGACGAGACAACATATACTCAGTATCAAGACAGCTCGCTGAGAACCCACCAAAATCAACAAATACCAGGGAAGAAGTGTCAACCAGAGGAAAC
>Ga0136643_10005834_pt1 | contig 17491 bp, 8 predicted proteins | sample TergutLab28metaG_FD_96883 | JGI IMG/M metagenome (GOLD analysis project Ga0136643, IMG submission 96883) | Labiotermes labralis P1 segment gut microbial communities from Petit-Saut dam, French Guiana - Lab288 P1 (version 3) (version 3) | ecosystem: Host-associated > Arthropoda: Insects >... | reverse complement strand
ACACCGTAAGTCCAAATGGGTTTTAGTATGATTTTGTATATAAGTAATTTGTTGGTCAGGGAGAGCTTGGATTTACGTCCTATAATCCAGTACATCCTTTGCAACAGTAGACCCAATTGCTTGCGTTTATTTTGAATATGTGGTTTCCATATCAGCCGACGATCCAGGTGAATTACCAGGTATTTAATTGTTGTTCCTTGGGGGATGAATAATGTAACTAAGGGAATCCTCTGCAGTACGAAAAGGAAAGGGTACCGGGGAAAGCAATCGCATCAGATGGAACTCTAAATATCTAGAAAATGCCATCATTGAAAACTGAAGGGTAGGCCTTTACGGTGTGGACGTACGTAAGAGGAAAACTAGGGGCACGGACAGTTTGAGGGATGTACAGTTAATTCTGGAGCATCCTGAGCCTCAGGTGACCTTTAGGCCACCAGAATTTATCTGTTAATGTTACTGAATTATTCACTGTACAACATAAATTGAGGTAACAAATATATAAGTACTAAGATAAATTAAAGATAAAAATGTCCTTGTGTTTAATTAAACACGATACCATTTGGGTAATGGGTTGTAGGCTTATACCACCATTCATTCGTATCTTCTGTAGTACGTGGATGTAGGCCATCGTGTTCAGGCCCTGGACTTTTTGCTACAGAGGAAAAAGACCACATTGCGCGTAGGATAGGAGTAAATGAGAACACCAGAATCAGTATGGAATCAGCGTTTTTTAATAAAATATCCGCTGAAAATCGAACTGTCTTTTCAAGCAATTCAGCCATAATTCCACCCTATTAGACCCTGAATTTGGTGTATAACTTAGTGAAGTAATTTTCTTTCTTTGGACTTTGTCCATCGTCTTAATGTTAATAAAGTACTACTTTCGGAATTCGGCACTGCTTCTGTCTTAAGATAAACTTCTAATCTGAAGGACCTCTTAGTTTCACTGTTCTGTATCCATACCGACTAAGTTGAGCAATTACAAATAAAATACACTCGTTAAGAATGTTATTAATACGACGTATTTTTTAAAAACCTTTAATCGCAGAATATTTATGCCTTTTAACATCGAAATTCTGACACTGCAGTTCTAATGTAGTACGCAATGACACTAGCTAGCAAAACCGAAAATTTTCTCCGGTCTTTTTAGGCTTGGTGCTTGGTATTATGGAAATATTAAGTAAAATCGTAAAGGCAGAGGTGTCTGAGTGCACAGCAGGAAGGCATACGCAGGAATGGAGATTTGTTCCACCTGTTCTTAACATCGGAACTAGACGGAAATGAGTGGCTTCACGTCTTCGCCTCGTTAAACCGAAGAAAGACCCTGTATATATTTGTAGATTATTTGAAGGTGCTCTTAGTACCTCAGATTATATAGCATCGAATGTCTGGTTGATGGTAATTTGGAATGAATGTGGAAGTTACTATTCCGAAATTTGCCTCGGAGAAGTAAACAAAACCACCAATGGCAACAATTTGGACCTTGCTTCACAAGGAATATATGTATTTTACATACTGCCTTCTTTCTCTTGCGCATTTTTTTTTGATTTATTTCCCTCCCACCCTTTCTGTTTCTGCCTTTATTGTTTGTACCTCTCTGTTGCTCAAATTTGTTTGGCACAACGCCAACGATTCTGGCAGGGTCCACTACCACCCTCTTCGAATCTCAAATGTGTAACTATTCCCATTTGAATGATTTACTTGTTAAGAGTTTAAAAAATGTTTTCTTTCAGAGGACAGTATAGATGTAACCAACGAGGAGACTTTGCCCCCTACTCCTCGTACATTAACCTGCTCGGCACCGACGCCCACAGTTTCTTCTCTGGCTTCTCAGCAGCGTCCTGTAGAACCGGCGGCCATCTACCCGCCGATCCAAGAGACAGTGTACGAAACGTCGGCTCGACTGCTCTTCATGGCTGTAAAATGGGCTAAGAATCTGCCCTCGTTTGCTAGGCTTCCGTTCCGGGATCAGGTAATACACACATAAGCTCCATCTCTTGAAACTCTGCATGGCTTTGCTGCTCTCTTAGCAATATCTCCATACTGATACATTCATTGAAAATAAAACTGTAAAACTTGTAAAATCCTGTCCCAAGCTACTGTTTCCACAAATAACTCATCCACTGATTGAATATTAAATTCCAGACGAAAGTTTTAAATATATCTAGTCAGTACGAAAACTTCGACACAGAATTGTCATAGAGAAGTTTTCATTCTCATGATGGTCCTTGTGCTGATAACAGGGGAGCCCTGGAAACACGTGTAGTAGTAACCGATAACCTTGCCATAAGACCACAAAGCCATTGGTTAACGTGACTAAACTAGTCCTAGGCTTTCTTTTGACATGTTCTTTGATGGCTCTCTGGAACTAGATATAAATTGACCATAGACGGGAGTACGTATAGGCACAAATACTCAATCCTTTAGGGGCATTTTAAAATCAAGTTAAATTAACATGAGCTCTATGGATCTTTTTCGAGAAGGTTTAAGACTTATATTCCTCAAACGGTTTCTATTTTTGCCATTTTCTGCTCCTCTTCTTCACTATTACGAGTAATACATATTTCTGAATAAATTTTATACGCGTACTCACACACATTATGTCGGTATTTAGTGATAAATTATACTATAATTTATGGACTATAACTGGAAAGTGGTGTGAGGAATGTTAAGAAGTCAAACGGGTAGAAAAGTGTAAAAATTTATTTAGAAATTTGTAGAAGGTGTTTCAAAACTTTCCTAAGTTATATGCGTCAATGATAAGAAAATATAAGTAAGTAGTAATATATTTGTATTAAGTAGTATAGTAATGTGGAGCTAAATGATTTGTACTCCTCACCCAATATTGTGCGGGTGATAAAATCGAGAAGAATGGGATGGGCTGGGCATGTGGCGCGTATGGATGAGGAGAGGGGTGTGTATAGGGTCTTGGTGGGGAAACCGGAGGGAAGGAAACTAATGGGGAGACCTAGGCGTAGATGGGTGGATAACATTTAGATGGATCTCCAGGAGGTAGGATGTGGGTATATGGACTGGACTGGGCTGGCCCAGGATAGAGACAGGTGGCGGACGCTTGTGAGTGCGGTAATGAACTTTCGGATTCCGTGAAATGCGGGGAATTCCTTGACTAGCTGCAAACCAGTTAGTTTCTCAAGAAGGACTCTGCACCATGGAGTAAGTAAGTATAGTAATGTATAAATATGATTAAATATAATATTCTTTGTGTTCTTTTACATGGAGGTAAAACTTGGTCGCTCTGATAACATATATTGAACATTAAGATGAGTGCTGTAGTTTTTTGTGCTATTAATAGAATTTTAAAACTTCAGGTGAGCGAAAACTTTAAGCCTGAAGATGATCGCCGTATATTTCCATCCCTTTGCTACCCAACAACCGGACAAAACCATAACTTTGACTCTCGATATTAGGATATGAATCTTCACCACCGTAAGAGTTTTAAATCCTGCATAAAATTTGTATGCTTGGGAGTAATAAAACGAGGAAATTTTTGGACTTAACCATGGTAAATTAAAAGACAATAAAGAAAATGTAATAACAAGAAATTCAATATTTATATTCCATGCTGATATTCATATTCCTGCGGGTAGATTGGACGAGGCGTGGCATTAACCACCCACCCCCATACTACGCCAAGGTTAAAGAAAGAGTGGAGTTATACATCTACTCTTCCTCTGAACCTTCATGGTAGATTAACTTGACCTTTGACTGTTACTTATATTCATATGAGATCAAATCAAGGATGATGCAGGTTGCCTGTGATCGTAAAGCTATTAAATTTGTCACAAATACGTATTTGCCGATGGAACGGAACAATTTTATGATCAGAATGTTATTACTAACAAACGAACTAACCAATCAACTAAACAACTAAATATTACCACGCAACAGGGCCGTCTATAAAATGATATTTATGCAGTTAGTCAAGAAGATCTTGACATTTGATTGAAACATACGGTTCTTTACAGTGATAACAAGAGTCCATCTTGAGATCACTGAAATCTATTTCACAATCTGCCATCTTATTTTTTAGGATTCATTTTAATAAAATCCTCCATAATATTTTAAATCCATAGTTTCTCTTTCTAGAGTTCTACCTACTGAAATCTTGTATCGTTTCTTATCTCTGCTTTGTTTCCAACATCCCCCTCCAATTTCATACTCCTTTATTTTTTCATCCAAGTACATGCAATATATAAATTATTTAGAAATAATTTTACTGTTAAATTATTACTCATAATTTTTTTACTAGGAATATAGGCCTAGGTATTTCGGATTTTAGAGAATGCTCGATCTAAGAATGTAAAATTGAGATGTTCAAAATCTTAACTTTTCCCATACACTTGGTTCATTGTGATTTGAAACTGCATCGTTGATATTAGAGGAAGGGTATATATTGAGATTATTTTAGAAAGAATGCTGAAATTCTGATTTAAACTTAAGAGACGATCAGTAACCGGAAGCTGAAAGGAATGAGGGGCGTTATAATATATTTTTCAATTTCAGGATTCAAAAAATGAAGAAAGATCAGACATGTGGGTTATGTATCAGGAATGTAAGAGGAAATTACAAGAAAGTTTGGTTGAAAATCTTGAAGGAAGACACCATTTGGAATAACAAGTAAAATTGTATTTTAAAACATCATGTTATGTCTTAATGATGTAAAGTTGATCCACTACTCTTTTGACCTAGAATAATGTTCTGGGTAGTAAAATTTCTGTTTCCATGCAAGGTGGAGTGATAAGGTATTATCTCTTGAAGAAGCATCTTTCTCCAAGGAGATACTAGTAGTTGCTGAGTTTGCTACATGGTGTCCTTAGAATCGGCGACTTCTTCGGATAAAAGTGGACGTCATTTCGATTCTATTTCGTTCCTTTCAGGTGATCCTTCTGGAGGAAGCGTGGGCCGAGCTCTTCCTGCTGAACGCCGTTCAGTGGTGCATGCCTCTGGAGTCCAGTCCTCTCTTCTCTGTGTCTGATCATGCTGCTGGGGTGCCAAATGGCAAGGACAGCCAGGTCGCTACAGACATCCGTATCCTGAATGACACACTGCTGCGGTTTAAGGCGGTCGGGGTTGATCCTGCTGAGTTTGCCTGCCTGAAAGCAATCGTCCTCTTTCGTTCTGGTGAGATATATTTATTGTTTGTTGAACGACGTTCTCAGTAGCTTTGCCTACTTCTGTAAGGTACAATTTTCAGATGATTAAAAAGTGATGACAGGGTAACCTAATTCGAGTTAGTTATTCATATAGATCAGGTCAGCTATTCGCTGTGCCATGTTTGAACATAGGATCCTATGAGTATGGAACAGGATTTCCGGGCACTCGATCACGACCTGCGGGTTCAAATGAGGATCCTGAAGGCTGATACATGATAAATATCTAGCACGTACAGGAGCAACTAACATAAAATTATGAAAAATTTCCACTGTATATTAAGACACGCAGGGTGTTACCACAAACCATTGAACTTATTTAATAAACACTTAAACTAAAAACCCGTTTCATGTGGAATGACCAAATCCATGGCACTGATAGGAGTTTACACACTGTTAGAATAAAAAAAAATTCATATTTTAGTTGTTAAACTTGGTGCAATGTTTAACCTGAAAGACCGTGAATGAGATGACTGAATTCTAACAAAATAATTGTTCTTAGAGAGACTGTCGCCATTAGTATCATCATGAGCCTCTTAGAGTTTTAATTACTGTTCTTCCGAATCTGCAGATAATATTATTCTCTTATTTGCTCTTATTTTTATCCGAGCCATGTTTCTTCGTTCTGTCGGTAAAGGATTTCTTAGGAAAAGAAGAAAAAAGAGAAAGAAATTTATATTTATGAGGTAGGTCTATCTGTTGGTAATCCGCCACTTGGATGACACAAAATGAGCTGGGGGATATGATTAAAATTGGCTGCAATATAATCGGCTGGGAGAATGTTATTTAGACTGAACTGGATTGCAATCCTGTCCACTGGAAGGTTTTGGTAAAAGAAGCTTATTAGCCTACTGAGTTAACTGATTTTATTAATTGCGCTATTTCTAATAAACAATCTTAGTAACCGTCTGATTTGTGTTGCAGAGACCAGGGGACTGAAGGATCCGGCGCAGGTAGAGAACTTACAGGATCAGGCACAAGTGATGCTGGGTCAGCACACTAGGGGACAATACCCTGGACAGGCCGCACGTTTCGGCAGGTTGCTCCTGATGCTGCCATTGCTTCGGCACGTTACCACAGGACGCATCGAACAGATTTTCTTCCAACGTACCATAGGAAACACTCCAATGGAGAAGGTTCTCTGTGACATGTACAAGAACTGAAAGTTGATTTCCTATACAGGGCGAAGCTACTTTCTTTGACCTTTCACAAACACCACGTTGAAATAAGTGTAATAGTATTGCTTGTGCATGGGTATAAAGGTTGTTGTTTGACTGTAAGGAAAGAACATAATTAGGGGTTTTGAAACCCTGTGCTAAGAAAGAATTTAGGACTTGGGAGAGGTAAAATAACAGAGGACTGGAGAGAATTACGTTAAGATGTATTTCATTATCAGTATTCTTCTCCAAAAATTGTCGAGATTATTAAACAAAAAAGAACACATTAGGTGAGACCTTTAGCATGAAACGAGGAAACGAGACAGAAAAAAATTACGATCATAGAATATCAGCAGAAGATAAACGTTACAACTCCTAGGTTTAAATGAGAATATAATATTAAAATGAATTTCAGGTAACAAATGGGCCGGAATAGTTCTGTCTATCGAGTAGCTGGCTACTGATCGAAAGACGTACTTTCGAAACCCAACAGAAGGATTTTTTTTTTGTAAAATCAAAAAGACAGGCCCTGGACCGCACCCAGTTTTCTACGAAATTAGAGCTGTTAGTGAGATGAAGGACGCGTGAATGTGAACATCAATTTTTTGTCCCAAAATATAGGAGATAAGGAGGTATCCCTCCATGCCGCTTAAAAAGCCTTAATGATGAGTTTTTTACGCTCAAGGAGCTGTAACACATTTATCGAAAATAGATATTGGGTTTCTTATATACAAAGACATTTTTTGCATATGAACTATCAGCATATTTTGAAGGAAGATCCATTGTAATTAAATATAAATGGAAGTTATATGCCCTTCCGAGAGACACTTTTGTTTCAGGATGGTCTGTACATTACATTTGTTGAGATTAGTTTCTCCCATCTGTGGTTGATACTCCGGCTTGATTTTGCATGCATTCCTGCCTCATGCCTGATTGCAATACGTATTTGAACCACAAGTTGGTGCTAGTTTTACGGTACGCCGAAAATTGTGATCCGTACTACAAATTAAATATAAACATAATTTATTAATCACAGCAGACTTGGAAAGATTTTATGTCGGACATAAGAATATAAGTACTACTGAATTACACCGGAAGGAACTAAGAATGTTACATCAGTTACAATTTAGCCTAAATTTTTTTTTATATTATTTTCTTTACAGTAGAATTAATGGTTAAAAATCCGCCGTTCAAAAACTGAATATTTTCAACAAACTCTCAAAGACATTTAACCTTTTGAAGACTAATGTCAACTATAGTGGTCGTACCCCACCGCTAACCTCTACAGTTGCATTTTATATATTTATTCAACAAATATATGTACTGAATATTTTAAACATGGTATATACTCTCCTTTTTTTTTCTTCAAAATGCAATTTTTTTTATAATTCTAACATATTTGGTTCCTGTATTATTCACATTTTATAAACAGGGTGTGCTAAAATTAAAAAAAATAATTCCGGCGCCAAAAGGTTAAATATCAGCTAACCATAAAGTAGCATATTATGTTTTAAATTACGTCTTGTCTTTAAAACTGTAACTTGTTTCAATTTCCGCCTTGATTTTTGTACACGTAAACATTTCGGAATGTTCACGTGTGAGACAGGACCCCATAGGTGGGGACTAGGTATACCGCACAATTGTCACCTTCGCAGGACCACGCAGAATATGCGTCACAAAAGCACAAGCCCCATGCTTCAAGCGATATTCAAATCTAGCATGTAGATGTCATGATAAGAGCGTGAGCACCGCGACCACCATATTCGCCATTAGAATGATATTTTTCTACATCTAATATGAAATTATTAATTGAGCATTTAACAAGAAAAATGAGCACGGAGTAAAAAAAATTAAGATGTAGGCATAAATTACTTCACTGCATATAGGAGCGAGTTCAGATGGATTAAAAAGGTTAGATATTTGTAAGGATTACAAAGTGAAATATTTAGCTAATAGCTGCAGGGTGAGACTGAATCCCTGACATTTCGGCCTGAGAAAAAAATGACGAGAGAGGAGTACGTAGCGTTGGTGAAGTGATAACTTGAAAAATTCTGCCGGAATATCACTTTGTCTGGCACAAACAACAGAGGATTGGCCCCGGGGAAAGACTCCGGGTTTCGGCGATACGAACCTAATAAAATCCTAGTCATGCAATTTAAAAATTTCACGGCTACCAAACTCAATGAATTTTTTTCGGGTTAGCAGCCACCTCAGATATTTGGATGGCAAGTAAACCAACGTTTTGGGGACCATCTCTCTTCTCGTCATCAAGGAAATGACTACAGATTTCGGAAGTCGTCAGTTCCCTGATTATAAGGACAAAGATGGTCTTCGAAACTTTGGTTTACTCGTCATTCAGCCACTTGATGCTGCTGCTAGCCTGACAACATTTTATTATATGTTCGAGTTAGTATAAAAAACGTTATTGATTTTAAACCTTTTAAAGCCTACTGGTTAAGTGATGCACCAAAAAGTTTAACATTCAACAACTGTGCGCTCTGCCCACACTGTATTTGTGTTTTGTGCTTAGCTGAGAAAAAACAGCGACTTGCGCCACTTACATCATACACTGATTGGTTATTATAACCGAGATGAAAATTTTTTTTCTGCGCGGTACGAACTGGTTCTTTAAATAAAGAAGTCTGCCCTTCGTCTTTAAAGGGTTTAGTACGTTTTTAAAATACTTTGTGATTTTTTGTTGTTTTTATTGACTTACATGATACCTGTACTATACTAAATGAAGGTGGATTTGAGGTTGATGTACAAGGCGTTGTAAATGACACCATGTAACTTCTTATAACGCCTAAAATAGGGGCTTACAACAAATCCAAAAGAATAATTGATTTTGAAGTGCCAATAATAAATAATACAGATATAATTCTTTTTTTTTTGGACTTAAGCGTAATAATATTGCTTCTGAAGATCACGTTTACCATCTACACAAAAAAAAACTCTTCAAGTGTTTGGTGTTTTGAATTTTAATGGCCACGGTGATATTGTCCTCTTTAAAGTTATAATAAAGATAATATTATTAAAACTGTATCTTCTGGAGTGTAGTTCCGTGTGGCAAGCTTTGCTCTTAACAACTCTCCAAAGCTGACTGTTGCCACCATCCAAAGTTGGATGGAACGCTTTTCCGAAAATTATGAAAATCATTCACCAGACTGCAGCAGTGTTACTATTCACAGTTCTCACAATTTGTGATCTCATATATTTACTCATATTTCAATAATGTGTGAAATCTTTGACTATGATTATACACTTATAACATCTACAAGGCTCGCTGTGCTCAACTTAACACTTCAAGGTCTCTCTAAGCCTGTGTTCACATGTGGAACTATGTATAGAAATAATTTAAGTGTGAAAATCGTCGGTCCAAGGGAGATGTGAATTAAAAATTACTGTTCTGAATATTCGATTGAATCACAAAATAGACAAATAGTCTAATTCCTCGGAGTGTAACACTACAATGTTGAAATAAAAATAATATTCCTCCACATGATAAAGGAAAAACCACTTGAATTTAATTTATTTTTTTTAATGACTATTTATACTTCTAACGTAGTACCACAGAAAGTCTACTTTTGTAGTCGTTGCACTTCACAACACTCGAGCAGGCATCTGCTCTAGGCTAAATCCCCAAATCTGACGAATTTTGCAGAAAGGGAACAGGATATTTTTTTCAGAAATAAAAAATTAAATTCTATACTAAGACGACGGAAAGAAACCATAAACATGGTGGGGATGACACAGCTTGAGGTTATTTCGTTGCGCTCGCTCTTCTGTTTACTCTTATCCTCCTGCGACTTTTAAAAAACAACTCAGTGCGCTTGAATTGTCGATATGAACAGCCGCTTACGCAGAATGGTTAGACGACTACCGGGAATAGGACTGGAGGAAGAAACATCACTTTTCGTTGGAGATATGCGGAGTATGGATCTATTGGTATTTATCTTTAGCAGCAGTATTAGCTTGATCGGCTTTCTTACCGTTCAGAGACGTGTGTAGGTGAAGAACTCAGTGGGCCATCGTACAAGATAAACTGAACGTATATCATTTAAATCTGATGTTTTCCATCCCGAAGTGTTTATAGAACACAATGGATAAAATATGTCAGTCAAACACAACAACACTAAATACAAAACATATAATGTTACAGCAGGGCTATATGTTTCGGCTCTCACTGAGTCATCTGTAGTAAATGACAATGAGAGTGAATATGAATAACTGTTTGTCATTCACTACAGATATTGTGAGCGTTGGGGATCCCACAATCCATAGTACATTCTCTGTTTGGATCTGTATCATGAGGGCCTGAAGATGACTCAGTGAGAGTCGAAATATGTAGCCCTGCTGGCACATTATATGTCTTGAATTTAGTATTGTTGTGTTTGACTGACATATTTTATCCATTGCGAACGTATATCAGATGGAAGGCCGGTGTCCCGTTCCTTGGCACAAAGTTTTACTTCAATAATTTCCTTTCCGAAAGACTATACGAAACAGAAAATTAATATTTATTTTATCTTAAAAGACATTTGGTGATTTGTGGTTTGAAGGGCTTTATGAAGTTACATACAAGCGTCCCATAAACCGGGCTCGAGCTGAGAAATTTGCAGGAGCAAATGCCTACTTGATGTTAATTGTAAATATGAATGTAAATATGTTATTTCATGTACAACTATTTGGGATGTGAGAAGGATGACTTCGCGACTGTGTTGTCTTGATATAAATATGAAGAAATATGTGCACATTTTTTAAATCTAGAAAAAGGCAAGGAATCCAATCTACTTTAGAAGTTTTACGGTAATAGAAAACATTCTACTCTCCTTTTTGCTAAAATGGTTTGTCTCTATGTGTAAATGTCCGTTAATATTGTATTAAACGTGTGTATAAAAGAAATTCTATCATTGTTGATTTTATTGTTATATTTCTTTCACGATGTCTACTACAACAATACAGGTTTAAAAATAGAAACCTCAATAGATAATTAGCTCTTAGTTTAGGAAATGACTCGCAAAACTACGGCAAAGTAATAAGTTACTGTATGCATGCTGTAAAACTTTATTGCCTTCCCGTAATTTTGGTGTGAATATAATTAATTGCTTGCTTCTAATGTGGGCTTCTGAGATTTTATTGCGGAAAACCTTCTCTATTATATTAATATTTAAGGGTTCTTTATACTACAAATTCCAAATTTAATAGTTGAACAAATGCAGGCTTAAAATGCCAATAAAAGCTCTTAAACTATTGTTGTAAAAATAATAATTTAAAAACGCATATAATTGAAAATGTACAATACCGAAGAGACGTCTAAGTTTGATGTAAAGAATTTATTCACAGAAAATTTTATTGCGATAGTTTATTGTATAAAATTAAAAATTATATATTTCAGAAGAGAGTGAAATGTGGTACCTGGGAAAATTAATAGAAAATGGTCTGAAAACATGGGTGGGATGAAAGTGAAGTGCGTAATAAAAGGTATGTGTCGAAACAGGTATTATTCTATCATGAAATTATGAACGTACAGCTTTATATCGTAGAAGTCCCGGGGGTAGTGTGCTAGGGCCTTATTGCATTGTGCTGTACTGTATTAGACATAAAACTACATAAACACCGCTATCACATTTAATCCGTGTTGCATTTATACCAATTTCAAGGTCTCCCAACCAGTTTCTTCCTTTCTACATCTCCAAGTAATATCACGTCACAAGAACTTTAAAAACGTTGCTGGTTTCAGTCCCCCACCCCCCGACTAGCAATATCCTTGTATTCGGACTGGCTAATGTCTTACCATTCCTACTGTTTCCTCTTATGGTACAGGAGATACTATTTATGAATTCAACATCGCGATCCGTGCACTACATTCAGGATCTAGCAAGCTTATGTGAGCGTTTATTTTAAAAAGAGTGGGAGGTAGGGAAACATTCCGCCGCTCCAAGAAGGTCGAATGATGGAGTTTGGTAGAGAGCAAAAGGACTTTTAAGGGTTGGGAAAGTGGATGGTATCAATCATGGCGCCGGGGCTTGCGCGATGCGAGTCCATCTCGAGAAAGAGGAGTTGGAGGCCCGTCACTGCTGATACAATGGTTCCCTTGGGAGATCGAGAAGCTAGACCACTTTCGTCTTTTTCCTGATGGAGCCAGGCCTATCCGTCTCACTTCCTTCACGCTCCTCTCACTCTCGTGTTACAGCAATGGTCTTCCTCTCCCCTCACATCAGACTGATGGCGCATTGATTCATTCCCCCAAATCTCACACTCTCTCCACTTCTACCGGCATCACTTGAGCAACATTTTACAGCACCTTTTTTCTTTATTTGAATTACAGAGTTCTGTGGTAAAATAACAAATCGCGTATCAGATCATACCGAAAGAATCTAAACTCACTTCTTTGAAGGTAGAAGCAGAAACGAACACGGTTTTTAGATATTTCCAATCAACTACTTGGAGCAAAATATATTCTGGGAAGCTGAGAGGAAAATTTTGCGTGATTTATGGAACTCGAAATGTCATTGACCTCATCCCGATACAGATGAATTCAGCTCACGTACCCCACAACCCCTTTGATGACGAAATTTTTCTTATGTATGTAATCTGGCCATGTAAGCCTGCGACTCAAAAAAAACCTCTTTCCTTCAAAACCAACAGTCAGAAAATGTTATGAATTACTCACCTAGCCCTATCTCATTACTCACCTAGCCCTATCTCATCTCTTGTTCTGGCCACCTTTAAACTACGTTCCAAAGAACATAAAGGCCGCAATGACAGCCTAAAAATAGTAAGTTTTCTGTGACCACGCTATGGAAACCCACTGGGGTCTACAGTTAAAGCCACACTCACTTTTAACGTGGCACTATATATATATATATATATACGAGTGGTTTACTTCAATACCCGGCCACTTTCCCTCAGGGTCATAACCCCGGGATCCGTTGATGAAGAGGCTGGAACGACCCCACATTCTGATTGGACATTTTCGAGAACCCAATATAGTGACAAAATCTTTAAGTTGTTTCTTCTAGTCTTTCACCGAATTAATTTTAGGTTACAGAAATGAAATTGACTCGTGAACGATTAGAGCTGTGACCTACCGACAGATTTGCTTAATATTGTGAATAAGCAGTAGAGCTAACTCAAGGAGTAGCTACATGTACATGGGCTTCTTTACTTAAAGCGCAATGGTAAATGTACATGCCACTTTCTGGAACATTTAGAAATTGGATCTCATCATAGTTCGTTTGTGATTCATATAACCTTCAAAACAAAAAATTTTTATTTCCCCAAATAATATTAACAGGTTCTTCCTTTTGAAGGACACGGGCAACATTTGCTGTGAAGTATGAATAAATTTTTATGTAGACTTGCCTGCACGTAATTAGACAAACCTCGCCCTTTGAAGCGTTAATACGATACGGAAGACATTTTAAGCTTGCATACAGCTGATTCCTCAGTAAATGAGCCTTGATTAAAACCATTAAAAGCCCTGCCGAAAAGCTGTTATGTAGGCTACAGACCAATATGTCATTAGTTACTTATCTTATACCGGCAAACCTGATTGAGGTAGGGTGAAAAATATTAGATATTCAACCCAAAAAGTAATTTATTTTAGCCTATTTAAAATAAGGTGTTTAATTATAAAACATTAATGAGAGAGACGACAATTGACAACCACCTGTAGATTTGATGATAATATTGAAGAGGGAAACTGGGAACAGGGCGTCAATTTGGAGAATGGCTTCTACTGGCAAAGAACAGCGTAAAGTGAAAGTTTTCGTCATTCAATAATGATACATATAATTCCACAAATCTAAGCAGTTTATTGGTTGGCGACCTCAGAATTCATGCACGACGAGGTTATTTAGTTAATTAAGTCATTTACTTACCATGCAGGTTGTAATGCTGTAAAATACTCGTTATTTTTTCGTCCGTCCGTGTTTACATTTCTACTGTTTCTACACCTTTTTCAGGTCACCGCTCAAAATCATCCTTTTAATGCATTCGGCTACTTTAATTTGTGTTGTCGCGCATTCTTCCAAAAATGCAAAGTTACCACACACTCACTCACACACACACACACACACACACACACAAGCTTTCAATCTTACATACATGCGTAGTTAGAGTATCTGTAATAAATTATTACGTTTCATACAAGAGAGGGAATTTATTGACTGCTGGATCGACCTCAGCTTCTCAAGAAGGATCTTGCTCTGTGAAATTGAGTGAAAGTTTCAATTTTTTTAAAATAGGATCTACTTTTCTATTAACTGAAATCCGGATCTCTTTAGGTGTAAGGCTTTATTGTACTGTGCATATAACATGACGCCTACATATAAGTAATTTGTATACATTGTATTTATTTATTTATTTATTTACACTTATGCATAAATGTTTCTTTGTTACTCGTACGTGCATAAATTTTAAAATCTATTGATAAAGTCAGCCACTTCCCTTAGTTCACCAATCAAAGAGCTCCTACAGTAAAGTCTAACATACCATCTTCTTTCTTAATCTTTCACTTTCAGTTTTCACGTCTATTCAGTCTTACATAAAATTTCTGCTCTGTTTACTTGTACAAAGACCAAAATTGCCTCATTAAAAACGGTCGAGCCGAGACTGGCAATAAACGGCAATCACAACCAGTGCTAGCATATCTTTTAATTTTCTGCTGTTACTGCCTTGCCTCACACTTTGCACAATTCAGTGAACATCGCTATATGTAAAGGTTATGATCAAAGGAGAATTTATACAATATTCCGGTCTAGTGAATTGCCAGGCAGTGATGCGTACCTCATTGTGAGGATTAAGAATGTAAGAGGAGAGATCGATGTTGCTTAATCTTGCAGAACATACGGTATCTGTAAATGACCCAAGACAAATAGAATAAGACAAAAGAATAGTGATAGTTTTGAAGGTCAAATCCATTAGATTCATTACCATGGAAAGTTTTGGTAACATAGAAGAATAGACCATGTACATTTTAACACCAGTTGTTGAACTACTGGTCCGCATGCTATCGAACATGTAACCATGAAAGTTGGACTTAAACTTACAGTTATTGAAAATTAATCAGTTTCCTTCATATAAAACTATGGTAAGTTTTACTCTTATTCTTATATTCAAAACTTAAATTTGCCTAAATAAAATTTTGTATTCAGAAAATATTTTTCACCATACACAATCCTAAGTTATGTCATTGGATAACCGTACTAACATCAAATAACAGGGAATTTATGCCACTAGAATTTCTGAATTCATTTGTTATCCTTTGCAGTTCATTTGGAGGACGTATAGAACACACACTGTTTGCAAACAACAAGATCTTGATTTTTCACGATTATTTGCTAAGCTCGCAATAGCAAGTTATCTCTTTCTTAAATCCAACACCCTTGCAAAAATAAGCCATTCTTTGCATAATTTTTCATGTACTTTCTTTCAGATTTGTACGTTACTGTGAGTGAAGACTAAAGGAATTGACAACGTTTATTATTTCAAATTTATGACTGCTGGGTCTAACGCTGCAGGGAATAACACTACCACCATCACCACCACCACCAACACCATCACCAACACCACCAACACCACCACCACCACCACCACCACCACCACCAACACCACCACCACCAACACCACCAACACCACCACCACCAACACCATCACCACCACCAACACCACCAACACCAACACCACCAACACCACCACCACCAATACCACCACCACCAACACCATCACCACCACCAACACCATCACCAACAACACCACCACCAACACCACCACCACCACCAGAAATAGAAATTCTAACACCTACAATTCTTTATTTCCTCGAAAACCTTTAGAGCTTTGTCCACTTCACTGAACACCACTCTGCACTTTAAGCTGTTGTTACATTCTACAGAACATGCAATATTTAGACATAATATAAAGGAAACCCCAAAATTATTCAATTTGACTAAAAACTTTTATTTCATTTTTGCATTTCGAATGTCTGTCTATATCTAACGAAGAACTGAGGGTGGAAGAAATCTATTGTTTACGAAACCTCAATGATTAGCCGCGGATTCTTTCAGGCACAGTATGCAACGACTCTGTGCTGTTCATTCTCAAGCTGTAGGCTCAACAGCACACAAGGGTATATCCGATATAGGGAGTAAGTCCTTTACTAAGGGTCAAAACTGTACATTGGTAGATAGGTCAGAAATGTTTAAATTGTTGGTTTGGTTTATGATGGAAGAGAAATTGTAGATATTCAGTATTACATCTTACAGGGACGGAGAGTTTTATGGCGGGTGTAGCGAGCTAACAATTTCGATGTTTGTCAGTGTCAAAATTGATGGATTGGGGAAGGTTTTAAAAAAACTGACTTTGTAAACATTGACAGCTTTTGGGACATCTTAAATCTTGCTGGGAAGATTTACAATGTTAGGCACGCTTGGACACTAAAAGAAATCAGTAAGACGTGTGAAGGAGTTCACACGAGCGACGACAATGGAACAACGTTACATAGATGAAAGCCAATGGGGTTAACGTATTCAAAATTCTGATTTTTGGACCTATTAGGGAGCAGCGAAATTTAACATTTGGCCGATCGGGTATAGTAAGAAAATTTAAAAGGGGATGAACTTGAAACTTACGAGTTTTGGAAAACCTAACGCAAGAAGAGTCTGGTTTATACCTTGGAAGTGAAAAGTTATGTATGAGTAACAAAGCTAGCAGTGAATACATTTTTTTCAGGGGCGCATCCATACATCACACAGATCTGTATATGTCAACATCGGGAAATAATATTAATAGTGACTGTTCCACCACTTAGATTCCCTGAGAGAAAGCCATGCCGATCGATTGAATAGCTGGGTGGGTTGTAAGTGTAAGCTGCTTTTTTTTATTTTTATTTTATTACCGTGCAATGTGATAACAATATTTATTAAAACCAACTAATTGCACATACTTGTCAAACCATTTAGCACTCACAGCGGGGGAGGAACACAGGCCGAACCAGACGGACATAACATAAACAAAACAGCATGCCACCAGATAACCTCTTATACAGTCGATCTTAGTAACTTTAGTCCTACATTATTTTATGCTCCCTGAGGATGATCCCATAGAGGGATTGAAACACGTAGGAGATATTTTAAATCCATTTTAATCCAATAATGTGGTTTT
>Ga0136643_10005833_pt1 | contig 17492 bp, 12 predicted proteins | sample TergutLab28metaG_FD_96883 | JGI IMG/M metagenome (GOLD analysis project Ga0136643, IMG submission 96883) | Labiotermes labralis P1 segment gut microbial communities from Petit-Saut dam, French Guiana - Lab288 P1 (version 3) (version 3) | ecosystem: Host-associated > Arthropoda: Insects >... | reverse complement strand
CTACTACTACTACTACTACTACTACTACACAACCATCATCACCACTCATTCAACAAAAAGTTTCTCTTTCTTCAAAAATGGCTCTCTGTCCTCTTATGATTCCTAAGTACCTGTGAAACTATGAATCCTCAAACAATTTGTAGGGCTTTTCCTACACTGGACAAAGCAACGTTGAAACCAGGCATACATTTGTGCCTCAAAGAAAATTTAAACTCGTGATAAGATAATATATGCCTTGGAAAGCATGACCACTGGGGGCATCATAATGTGGGGTTTTAACCTATTACTAGACCAGTGATTAAATTCAAAATGTTGCAATGGGTCAGACACATGTGCAGTCTTCACAAGGTGAAATAAGCAATGCATATACAGTGCCATGATTCTTGTAATAAAACCAAGAATATGCACTAATTTCTCAAATTTATTTTTGGAATAAAACTGTCTGAAACATGTAGAATTTTATTCCAAAAATAAATTTGGGAAATTAGTGCATCTAGTTGGTTTTATTATAAGAATTTATCACGATGCACAGTCACCTGAAAGTCAAACAATGCCACGACATTAAGGTACAAGACCACTTAGCAAAACTATGGCATATGTGGACGCATGGTTTAATGAGCTCGCAGAAATAGGTCAAAAGAATATATGCTGGACTGAAGTGGCTCATGACTGGGTCAAGTGGTGGGATTGTGTGAAGATGGTGATTAGCCACTGGGAATTGGAGTGCCTGGATATGTATAAGCTGTTGAAGAAAGACCTTCTACTATGGCACTGGTTAGTTTCTAAAGGGATAATCCAATAACAACAACTTCTGATAAACTGAGTTTGGTTCAGCACAGTGGATGGCAAACCAACCAACCAACCACAGAAACACAATCACTCAGACAACATCATAATTCACCTCTAAAAACCTGAAAATTTTCAGCCTCCACCTGTTGCTCAGGTAACACACTTTCTGTTTGGTCAATTGAAACACCTCCAAGTATCATCCTGATATGGTAAAAATCTTACTTTCTTATCTTTGGTGGTAGTGGCGGCAGCTGGTGCATATGAACACTGAACCGAGGAAAATCTTACATGAGGAAAAAGTTCAATATATTTAATGGGAGTTCCTGTGGACTCAGTTGGGATGTTTCATAGTAACAGAGCTCTCTTTAAAATATATTCATAATAACTTTATTTTTTCAAACACTTTGTGTCCCATTTCACAGAACACATCAAATTCAAGTATTCATTCTTGTGAACCAAGTGTTGTATGTAAAATTTTGCAACTGCAAACTTTAGTTGTGTCATTTACATCTCCATATCCCTGGTATGGCAAACATGAAAGCACAGGCTACTTCATGGAGCAGTATTAGTTAAGACATACCGGAATCACTTGTGATCAACAAGTACAAATTCTTGAAATCAACATTTTCAACAAATTTTATTTACTCTTTAAAAATGGAATCTAAAATATTACTGTATTTACAACAGCAAAACAATAGACTGTAATTTAAGACTTGTCAATAAGAAAAGATATCATTGACAATGCAGAATTATCAATGGCAGTTAAAATGAAGTACTCTTAAGATGAAATAACATACCTGGCCCACAATCCCAGTAAGATATGGCAAAACTCAAATAACAAAATTGCTGATCATGTGTACACTGTAAAACGACATATTCATAATCTGTTATCTTTCAGAGAATGAAATGTTATAACTGAATTTAGATTGAGGGGTAATAAGGAATGATTTTCAGAAATACACTGCCAGCAAGAAAAAAAGTTTCATAATCCTAGAACAAAACAATTATCAGAACTTTATTCCACCTTGCCAGTGACTGAAGAGGTGCTCTGTTATACGTCATCTAGAAATATACTACAACAAGTTGCCTGTGACGGCATTTGGAATAAATATTTATGGCAAAGAAAGTAGGTGGTGCTTTTGACAGGTCTGTCATTGAGATGTTGTTTTACAGCAGCTATCCCATAGACACCATGCCTCACACTTTTCCACTGCAAGTATTCCATGTTACATACCAGACCCATAACATTGCAAGCCATTTCTTTGTACACTACGTAACAGAACCAATAGCCATTTATACATTAATACATTCCTGCACAGTGCAGACAGCATGTGATAAGATTCTATACCATTTTTTGTCCCACAGAACTGTTTACAATAGAGCATCTCAAATGTAGGCACCACCCATTTTCATGGATATATTTAAACTGAGATGTAATCAGCCTTAAGATGTTACCATGTTTTATTCCAATCCCAAGATCCGAACCTTCCTGTAAACTGTAATACATGCAGTTCTACCAGCTTTCTACATTCAAGACTGCAATGACCACATCAGAATATGAAAGGTGAAACTGAATGTGGTCGAAGAAAATTTCGCTTCATAACCATATGTTTGGTACATACGTATGTTACAGAAGTCACACAACAGTGGACCACTGTATACCCGATCTGCAATTTGAAGATAAATATAATCTGCTACCATATTACTGTTACCTGAATGGTTCTTGCAGTAACACATGCATCATTAGACATATTCTGGCAAAATGAAACTAGGCATCTAGTAACAAGACAAAGAATACAAGAAGCCTTACCTACTCTCTCATTCTCTTGACCCAAACTAGCTTTATGACGTGGCGCTTTGGAACAGAGATAACTCTGCAATTAGTCAGCAGCGGAATTTCTTGCACAGTGTAACACCAGTGATTCTGGTGTTAGGCATTTCACCCTCCAGTGCATGAGCTGACACTGCACCCTGTACATTTTGGTATGCTCTTTTCAGCCACACGAACAAACATTATAGAAAGAGTAGACAGAATTCCAGGTTACTGATTTAACCACTAATGGACTACTAACTTCATCAAACTCTTCAAACACGAACAGTTTCCTTAACTCATCTGAAAATGATCCAGCAATGCGTTGCTAAAACAGACCAAACTATACTTAATCTGAACCACCAGATTACCTGCAGCGTTAAGAACGAAACCCACAGGGTTAATGTAGTGTAAAAACCCTTAGACTTAACAAGAAATGCAAATATACTCAGTCTAAACAGAAATTTGTTGTAGAGATGAAAGCAGCTACATGTTTTGGATAATGACATTAGCCATTATCAGGTTGATAAAAAATATGAAAGGAAATGTTAACAGCTGCATTGGTGGCTAGAGGTCTCAAACCTAATGAATGTAGTGTTACATAAAATATGTAACTTACATACATATATAACTAACAACAACATATCGAGTGAATTTAACTATGTTCCAATGTACTAACACTGAAACGGTATCAACGAAATAAATATATACCAGCTGTCTCTACAAAATCTGCCTATGCTACCCCAATTCTAATCATTTGAAATACTGTCTTATCATCATCATCATCATCATCTAAACACATATCTACAATTAACATACATTATACAATTATACAAATTTTATAAAACTTCATATATCATTTATACCAGAGGGTGCACATTTTACATGTTATGTGTTATGTAAACTATATATCACTACATTTTTAAAGTTTGACATCTGTAACCATCAACACAGCTGTAAAAACTTCCTTTCTATATTTCTGTGATCAGCCTGATGACAGCTACTGTCATTAGCCAAAACATGTACCACAAAGTTGCATTTAGAATGAGCACATTGCCATTTCTTGTTATACTGTAAACACAATGGCGGTCATCATGTTACAAAATCTAGACTTGTATTTGGGAAAAGTGTGGTTTGAATCTCAGCTGGTTGATTTGATAATATAAGGAATTTTGTGGTCCGTGCAGACAAACGTGTGGACAGCACAACCATTAGGCCATAAGTGATACTTTAAATCCTTTGCAGTTTATCATTCATTACTCAACCTACCACCTGATGCTACATGGTCTGGGTTACTGACAGTGTCATGAGAAAAAGCTAGTATAAAATAAAAGAAGCAACAATATAAACGTGTGAGATTAAACACAGTTTATAAATGTTGTATGCTGAGATGTACAGCTGTGGTACAGTAAAGCACGTGGGTTAGTCAGACGTCTCTGGCGTGTTTCGTTTTAAAAACAATACAATATTATCTGGGTCTCTACTGTAGCATCATTTTTCCACACAATCAGTCTTACTTCCAATGCAAATTGTCCACCAAGCCACAAATTATGTACTATATACCCTCAGAAAAAACTGTAACCAACACAGAAAGATTGTAAAACATCTTTCCAGACACCTTCTGGCTAATCCACATATTAACAACTCACAATTTCACACCAAACTGGAAAACAGAATAAACTGACTCCATCATATTAACTCCTATTTGAGAATTGTTTAACATTTAACACATTAATGAAAATTTATGAAAATATGAATGGTTATTGTTGAATATATATGTATGAGGATCTGCATGTGCCTACATTTGTTGCAAGGTGTGTTTTGTAAGACTTTGTAGTACATAATATTGTATAATGTATTACAGAAATTACTCCCACTTTAGGAATGTTCAATACATTCCACCAGATGGTTATTAAGCAGAATATTTAAAACATCAGATCTGCACAAAAAAAAATGGCACATAGTGGTAATTCAGTACACTGTTTGTGGTATCCCGTTTACACAGTAACATGTCACATGAAACTAACAGAACTCTCACGAACAGGGAGTGTTTAACCCTTAGTACAAAGCCTTTGAAATCCCAGATTTCTGCTGCAGCTGGAGCACTGTTCATTGTAAATGCCCACTGCAGGACGTTTCCCCTTTCAGACGAAACAGACGCGCATTTCATTGGACAGCATTATCAAGTTTGTCTGTTAAAGGTTAAAGTAGGAAGCCTGGATGATCTGTTTCTCCAGTCAATGTACCGGTGTCTAAACCATGGAAACATATGCATCCAAACAGACTCCTCAGTGACAATGGAATAATGAGATAAAGTAACAAAATAACAGGTAATCTCAAGAGAACAAAAAACATGGGATTCATAGTATTGTGGATGCACAATAATGTGTTTAAAACGTATACACTAACACTTCAAAACCGGGCAATTATGGTGATCATAGTAACTGACTAGTAATAAGAATCCTGTGGATAAAACATGGTGCTGTCCCCAGCAAAGTGTACATCACACTACAATTGTAATACTGAATTACAGGTGCTAAACAATTATGAAACTTCCAAACATATGAATATCCATAACACCCCATAAATAAAAAATCATATGGAATATTCTGCCAGCCAAGAACAACCAACTACAAGTCAAATACCAATCTGCAGTTTTTTAAAACAGCAAAGTAACAAAGCAAACCAGTGACTAGTGAATTCACACGGAATTATGTGACTCACACATAACTGTGATACCGTACAAAAATGTGAGAAAACAAGAGCAACCACATACGTAAAGGTGCATAACTTTGTTCTGGTGAGTACACAACGATGCTCTTGAATCAAGACGCGTGTCATGTGATTCTTTACGTTTTTAATGGAAAAAATGTCTAAACGCACATTCCTTATACTTTCAGGTTTTTAAATTAATAAAACAGAGCTGACCATTAATACCAACTTATAAGACACAGTCACACAAGTACCAAAGAAACACAGCAACTTTACTACCCAAAAAGACTGCGAAATTTATTCAGAATTTTGTTAGAAATAATCACACTTAAGGCATCGTCAAGTTCTTTCCAGTCTTGCAATATTCACTTCAGCATATCACTTCATATGTAATGCAGCAAAGGTCCTTTCCTCCACGACAACTGCTGCTTTTAACTGCAGTTTTAGATAACGGCCTTCTCTTTGGGCCACTTTCAGTAGTATTAAGATACCGAGGAAAACTTTCAGTTTTACATTTCACTTCACCTGAATTGTGATGATTAAGACCCTGTACATGCCACCGCAGGCTTATACCGTAGGTGGACTGGGGTCAGCCCCACAGCTGACCTCAACCTTCTGGGGAAAATAAAAATCTCCTGTTCCTGCCTGAATTCAAATCCCAGATTATCCAGTCTGTAGCCCAGTATTAACACATTGCCGTCGGCTCACGCAGAAATGCGTGATTGCTCACCCATGCGTTGTTGACGGGACCCACATTTCTGCGTTTCCTTACACGACGTCCAACACGCGCGTTTTCGAGCTGGTCTGACACACTGATCGCTTCAAGGTCATCGTCAGCTACATGCAGGATGTTTGCATCTCAAGTTACAAGCAGACAGACCGCTCTTGAACCTTACTTTAGAACGATAAGCCTGCAAAATGTTATGGGAATGAACATCAAAAGCGTTTAAAAGTCCGGTCACCAGGGGGTATTTAATTAAAAGACCAGCCCGACGGCAATGTGTTAAGACAGTGTGCTGTACGAATATTTCACAAAAAAGAGCAGCTTATTCTACAGCATCCACGAGGTGTTCATGAACTTCAAGAAACAAAAGATTAATTCAGAACAATAATGGCATTAATGACAAGTAAAAACATGACAGCCCAAAACTCTTTAATGGAAAGTGGTTGGCATATTAACGCATGATACCTGCAGACTGATAGAAAACTGGTAGTCAAATTTAAAACATGAAAATCTGCATTGGAACTAAGATTTCAAGTCATTCAACTTCACGTGTTATTTCTTTTACATGATGCTTTACCAACTGGTATTTTCTACATTCATATCCACTATATGTAATTGTAAATATTGTAAGAAGTGAAATTTGACATCCAATACAAAAATAATGAAGAACTGACCAAAAAAAAAATAATAAAGACAATGGTTTGAACAAAAATGGTGAATTTAATTATGGGTAATGATGTTTATTATTCAACAGCATACCATCATTAAGTTCACAAATTTCAAGAGCTCTTCATGTTCTGCTTTTAGGCCTTACGTGAAGAGAGATGCACAAAGTTGAAAACAATCATCTCCAATAAGGTTTCTCTCTTTGCAGGAAATATTCCAGGCTGCACCTTGCCTACAGTATCTATGGTCAGGACAGGCACAAAGTATTCTATATAATCATCAGATCCACAAAATGGCAAATAACCCACCCACCTTGCACGAACATGTTTGACAGGTACCTTCAAACAGTAACGCAATGCATGAGCATTGATTCTGTTTACATGCCACTCCTTTGGGATCATTGCGCATTTCATGTCGCAATTAACTGCTGTTCTCACAATGTATCCACTTCTGTGTCCTCTATGTCAAATTCTTGTTCCCAATCATCATCATTACTTTCTGGAACATAACAAAACACTCAAGTTAACATCCATAACATGTTTATCTATGAAAATTCTGGGGCATGTCCTTGTAGGACCCTGTTTTATTTATGTAAACCGAAGTTCAATTAATATATACATGTGTCTTTCCATGATAAATGAAAATTTTTGGTTGAAAAGTGATTATTATAACCTTCAGGCAGTACATATAAATCTTGTATTTACTTATCAAAGGTTGAAGAAACTAATATGCGTAATGTTCATGAATGTACTGAACTAAGCTAACGTTTGATGGTACCTCAATGTACATCAACTAAATAAAAATAAAAGAATGATTCCAGGGGAGTCATGTACAATGTCTAAATCATACATTAACAATGATTTTATAACAGAAAGTTGTTGAAATTTTATTGGTCCTGTAATAAAACTCCATGGAGTAGGGCCACCTCCCAGTGAAGCTGACAGCAGTACAGACTGTCCTCAAATACCTATAGGTGGTTTGTCTCAAAAGTAAGTGTACTGACTTTCCTATGTATGAAATGGTAAGGTAGCACCTCATTCATGTATATCGGCGTGATGGTAGTGATCTTGGCTTCATGTCCATACTTGTTTCAATTGGATTGGTTGAGTCAGTCGTGTGCTACTGCTGTTTCTGTATGGTCGTGTTTTATAACCTCGTTATGTTTGCGATGCTGGAAAATATCGAACGTCAAATTTTGTGTGAAACTCAACAAATCTGCCACAGAGACATTTGCTTCTTCAACAGAAACTTATAGAGATGCCACTCTATCGAGAACTGTGGTTTTTAAGTGGCACAAAGCTTTCAAAGAGGGCCGGGAAAATGTTGAAGACGACCCTCATTCTGGAAGACCAATCTCGTCAACAAATGATCAAAATGTGGAAATGGTGTGAGCTGTGACTGCGAAAGACCGCCGAATGAGTGTCAGGATGACTGCAGGATAGACAGTTAATCACGCCTTCTACAAAGTTGTCTTGGAACGCCTTCGAAAACGGGTCCAGCGAGTCCAAACGGACATTGCAGATGACTGGGTGCTGCACCACGATAATGTGCCAGATCACACTGCGCTTTCAATTCGAGAATTTCTGGTGAAGAAAAACATTCCCATACTTCCACATCCTCCCTACAGCCCAGATCTAACACCGTGCGATTTCTACCTCCTCTCTAAGTTGAAATTGAAGTTGAAGGGTCATCATTTCGGGACAATGGAAAACATAACCGATGAGCTACACACACTTACAGAAAATGACTCCCAGTACTGCTATGATCAGTGGAAAAAACACTGGAACCACTGTGTAACTTCCCAAGGGTCATATTTTGAAGGAGATAACTTGTAATTTCAGGTGAGTCCAATAGACATTTAAATAAAAAATCAGTACATTTACTTTTGAGACAAACCACGTACAGAGGTGTCTTAGCCAACTGAAATGAAAGCAATGAAAACAGACACTACTGTTACATTGCATTTTGATCTACGAAAAACAAGACTGTGTACATTTTAATATAACCTATGTTCAAATAAGTCACCTGTCACATTACATTCACTGTGTACATATCACTGCTGTATTTGTAGCAGTGATAATGTTATTTCTAATTTTTCTACAAATTTTCCCTAATGAATACAGCATGTTTTTAAAACATATAAAACCATATAAGATTTCAACACCCAACCAAAAACATTGTTATTCCAGCATCAAAAGTGTCAAGGTCACAATCGTGATACTGATGAACAATGGGAATTTAAAAGACTATAATAACATGATGTTAATTTATGTTCCCTAAGGCAAATGTGTGTGACAATGGTTACAAGAAACATAATTTATTCTGGACACTCCAGTGATAACAGTTACCTCTCTCTAATGGCTTCAAATGCATACAAACTTTTCCTCTCTTTATAAATAATGATGCTAACAAATCAGTTTCTGAAATATCATTTTAATAACCAACAACAACGTCCTAAATAATAGTTGTAGCCATGTAAGTAAGTGTCCATAACACACAGCAGACCCTAATTCACACAATATCCTGTACACAGTCATCACACATAGGGTCAAAATAGAATATACGCTGTGGTACCTTTGTCACCCGAGCAAGATGAAGTATGGCAGCTATTTCCATCAGTGACAATAACCATATCCTTCTTCTCCTTCGTTTTCAAGCCAATTGGTTCATCCATGGCAAATTCTTCTTTTACCCCATTTCTGCTCAGTTTTTCTTGCTTGTTGGTTTCTCTATCAGCTGAGCTGGTCTGACAGCCGACTACTTCAGAGGCTATGGATGGTTCTGATGTGCTTGCACTCACACAAGATGAGTAATGGTTGTCTTTCACATCATGTGCCAACAACTTGGCATCGTCCCTACTAGCCCTTTCTGAGTTGTTCTGCAGTAACTTCTTGCTCTCACATTCCTTCTCATATTCAAGTAATAGCCTCGTCTGCTCTTCTTCTGTCAGGTTAATGTTGGCACCAAAGTCATATTCTGAAATGTAACATCATTAATCAGGAATTAAGGGTCATTATTGGAGGCATACTTTCTAAGGAGGTTCAACAGTTCTTCATGGGTACACATAAAACAAGAATTGTTACAGTTTAAAAACATGTACATATTAAACATGTATTTTAATGCAACTATGAAACCATCACACAGGTTCATGCTTATGGGAATTATGGTAATATGAACCTTTAGGCAAGTCTGGCTAATCTTTTAAAAGGCATGTGTCCAAAATGTTGAAGCAATCTTTTCGTGTGCCTATGAAATTTTAAAGGGCAAAATAAGGTCATGAAGTCTTCCACAAATTATTGTTAGTTATTATTATCATCATCATTATTTTTATTCCTTGAAGAATGAAAGAAGGAAGAAAATGTGGAAGTAACTTGGTGCTGCTACTACTTCCTGTTTGAAAAGAAGATGGTAAAATGTTTCGTCCCAATGTCACGTATTTGCCCAGTCACTGCCAAGCTGGCGTCCCAGCAACAAATATCAAGTCAACACTGCACACCACTCCCGATTTGTGTAAAAAATGTTAGATCACTGCAGTGTTATTTGGTAGCAATGGTAATTCATGTACAATCTCTACGCAGTCAGATATATGTATATATATATATATATACACATATTCTTCACAGTATAGAGATGCTGGTTGGGCCAAAGAAATAAAAAAAAAAAAAATTGGGACAGCAGCAAATGCCACGTGCCAAGGAAATCTTTCTGTGTGCCATTCTGGGCACTCATGCTATTGCTCTGCCAGCCATTCTTTAGGGTATGGCCTCTTAAATGCCACAGTTCTGCGTCAGCCAAAGCACTGTTCAGTTTAAACGCCCACTGCAGGGCCATGGTTTTCACTTTTGGACGAAACGGACGTGCACGTAACAGAAAAGTGCTGTCCCAGTTACCTGGTAAAGGTTAAGCAAAATTTGTTCATACTTCAGACACCCGTAAAGCAGTCCCGTTACAGGCCTGGAGTGGCCCAGAGGGTTCCAGGAAGTTAAGGTTCCCAGATTACATGACAACAGCACAGGATGGTGGTAAGGTTGTCAGTCCTATGCACCGGCCGCCTTTACCCCCAGGAAATGCTCATTTCTGTTAGAGGCTGAGTTGACCCCAGGGCCATAGTGCGATCGGAAGGATTATGTCAATGAAAAATTCCAGTGACACCATCTGGAATCAAACCAGCGACCTTCCGATTTGTAGCACAGCACCTTAACCACTGTGCCACCGCGGTCCCCCATACACCAGTACCTACAAATATTTCACCACTGAACAGTGATGAAGCCTTATACAAAAGTCTTCCCTAAACACAGATTTCCAGGAAATAAATCATTTCTGTGACATGCCACAACATAATTAGAATAACCCACTGGCGGAAGAATTCTTTACTTCAGCGTCTTTATTAAATGAACTAACAGCTTACTAATTCAGACTTTTACCTTGTTCCCACTGAAAATTCTCTGCCGCTTGTCTCTCTTTTTCAGCTCTTCGCTCCATTGCCTCCCTCCTGGCTTCTTCATCCTCCAGTAGTGCTTTACGGAATAAATAACGCTGCCAGAATTCAAGATGTGACACCTGTTAAAACAAAAAGTTAGTTTCCAACAGAACCAGCAAATTCCATTTCAATCACAATACATGAGATACTGCATTATATCCCATGCACACATCATACAAAAATTCTTACAGTAACTTCAATCCTGCTAAATCACTAAGTAGTTTTGTCACAGCACAACACTTAATGAAGCCTAAAATATCTGTACAACGATACAGGGTTATTTGTAATTCCCTGACACATTTCATAAAATCAGTACACTTGAATGGTGGAAAGGATCGTAACATATGAATAGCAAACTGAAGTGAAGTGAAGGGTTGATAGGATAAGTGAAAAAAAAGTGATGTGAAATGGTGAGAGGTTCTTTAGGGCAGTGAAGGTGTTCATTATTTTCAAATGGTTGTATTCCTGTTTAATTCTGTAATTTATGTATCTTTATTGTTATGTTTATATGTATATATTCTTATTGTATGTTTATGTATTTTTATTGTTATGTATGTGTTGTATTCCGTTTCATTGTGTTGTTTTGTGTACTGTTTGTGTGTAAATGTGTACTTATGATAAGCCAATAATCCACTTCTACCCAAACGTGCTGCATCAGACCAGGCACTACTTAGCTGCCCACCAAGATCGATCTAATGCCATGTGATTTTTTTTTTAAAGGGATACGTTACGGACTCTTTCTATCACCTCTATCACAGGATCTGCCCGTGCTGCAAAGAATTATCCCTGCCATCTCAGAAACTGAACTTCATATAAAGCAGCAGGTACGTGCGAAAACAGATTATCGGGTTGACATCTGCCACGTTACAAAGGGCCAACTCCTAGAGCACTTATAAGGCATGCAAATAAAAAAACTTGGAGAGTTTCTCTTTCTATTTGTAGTCACGTGTTACAATCACTTCAGCCATTCAAAAGTATTGATTTTATGAAATGGGTCAGGAAATTATGAATAACCCTGTATTGGTGTCCTCAGTTTAACAAATACTTGCAAGTTACTAATAACAAGCCTGTTTAAAAATTTCTAACAGTTAGAGGTAATACTTTGTGCTTTACATTTAGGTGATAAGTTCCTGTGAAAGCTTTGACAGTTACGTTACCAATGACAGATTCTTTGAGATGTAGAATGAACAGGGGATTCAATAAAAAGACAATTTTTCATTCTAGCACAAGCTCTCAACAAAATGGGCTATCACAGTTATCAAAAACAATTGATAAATTACACTATCAAAACTAAATACAGTAATTTACAGCATTATGTAACGTTGAATAATTCCAGCCTACTTTCCTTCATTTACAATAATTAATCAACTTAATCCACCTGTCACAAAGCCCTTGTACTTGTACAAACTGCAAGCGAATGCTACATTAAGAGATGGATTTTGACTAAATATGGTAGCCATCAAAAGCCAGCCTAAGATCACACTTTATAATTCACCAAAATAATAAAACCAACACGGAGGCTATGGGAAAATCTTGGGTGGGATATCTTATGAATTACTTTCAAGCGTTTGTTCATTAGAGAAACCAACAAAGCAGGATGATCCACATTCTCATGTTTCAGTAATGTATAACAGACAAGTTGGACACTGAGCCACTATCCTACAATTCTAGCACAGGTTTTGCAAAAAAAGTCAAGTACCAAAATCAAACACTACAACGTTGCATTACCTGACTCGGAACCAAAGCTGTGTACTGAGAGTGTAACTCGGGGTTGGAAGCCATAAGTTTTGATAGTCTGTCTGGACTCAGCTGATCTTCAACAATTTCTAACCAAGCTTCATACTGCTTCTCATACTCCTTTTCTGGACCAAGCAGGAATGTGTTAGGATTCGTTACTAGGGCATGCTGCATCATCTGAAAGACAGCATTTCTTGATTTCCATTTGTATACAATCTTAATATCACTAGTTTCTGGGAGGCTTGTCTCCAGGATAAAAGCAGAAGGCAAGTTTCTTTAATTTCTGAAGATGAACACGACACATTCATTCACAACAATTACCTTATGACACAATGTTACACACCAGAAGAACGAAATCTTCGATTACACTGCTGTGAAAACCTCAGAATTTCTTGAAAGAGGTTTTGGTGAGGTTATTGGATAGACAACATAATGAATGTACAGGAAACAAACAAAACATAACATAAATATACAGATAGTAAGCTGGGACACTGTTTACAGTTTCTGTGTTAGAGCCACAGCTCTGCTTTTAGGCATGTTGGCAAAACTGTAACCAATGACTACTAGCTTTGTCATGGCTGGCCCTCTATATCAATGTTCATGCAGATCAGAGGCAACTCCTACTGGATGGATTGTCACGAAATTTCACATCTGGAACTTACACTAACATCTGTCACCACATTCTAATTTTTTGTTAAAATCATACAAAATAAAAGACACTTTACGTAAAGACCTACGTATGTTTATAATCTCTCACCATGACTGGTCTTCCATAACTGAGACAAAATGTGTTATGTAGAAGATGAGGCTGAAGAAACAGATGAGTATAGATCATGATCATTTGTACATCTGTCAAAAATGTATGGCGACATTTTACATTAGGTGATGAAATACTCAGTTTCTCTCCACAAGATATTCACAAATTTAACATCTAGGGATGACAACAGAGCAGATACAACAGAAGTACTACACACTGCAGACATTTCGTAACTTGTTATTCAAGGCTATAACAGCACAAATCACTGTGCCCTCCGGCAGATGAGACTAATGCTCCTCGAAATATCCGGAATATTTACAGTAAAGTTAGGAGAGCCATATCGGTTTCTGACACTCAGGATATTTGCTGATGGAAGTAATTGATAGAACACGCTACCTGGTACTTTGTGAGCACTACAGGTTCAGAGTCATGAATGACAATTGCTTCTTCGTCATCATCCTCAGGAGATGGATTCAGCACACTGCTGACTTGCCCCAAAAATGATGATACACTTCTCTTCATAGTACTTGCTGTTGAATCTGGTTCATCTAGCTGTGAATTCAAGAAACAAAGAGATAAATAAATAAATAAATAAATAAATGTGGTCACCAGCAACATTATTCTGTAACTGAAGCTTAAAGAATAAAGAGATTATAAAATTAAAAAGAAGAAACAGATTAACTTCCTTCAAGCCTCGGACACTTCACGTGTCAAACACAGATATAGTGCTTACCCTCAATTTATCCTTCAGAACAGATGTTGTGGAACTGACGACATTGCTGGCTTCACTCCTAATTGTGGTAGAGAATTCATCTAGGTCACGTTTCACAAACTGAAGAACTTCGGTGGACTGCAGGCAGAATAAAACTGGTTTAATAAAGCTCCGTCCTTGCTATACATTCACAAGTACATATATAAGCCATGTTACAGATATATAAGAGGTTAAGATACAGCAACTATAATAGCAACAATCTCTGTATTATAAACCTGATGTATGATACACAAAACTAAGATCACACTAGCAATCTGTCATAAAGAAAGGACTTTATTTGTTGTTTCAATGTCCTACACATAAAAGAGAACACAAGAAACAAAACTTCATGAGTTTTGAGGATTTCCCAGTGGTGTAGTCAAAGATTGTGATTCTCTGGGATGTGACACTGCACCACTGTGTATGTGTTTACCAGCATTCCTTCGAAGCATCAGTGATGGCATACCCAGCAATGCAGCAGCACATCCCAAACAAAATTTCTTTTCAAGAGAGGGAAACTTCAGTTACCAGTGTATGCAGAGATGAAAAGTAAAGCAGACAGACATAATGTAAAAGGACAGTCCAGCTCCTCCCACTTAATGCACGTGACAAATTCACCTATATCTATTTATTTCAAACATTTGTAGTTCATTTACTCTCTTCCTCGATTCCTTATTCCAATGTACAGGACTTCTGATAACATACAGTAAAGAATGTTCCAGAATAACAAAGATGATAAAATATGCTACATTTAATGGCCCACAGGACTAACAATAAAATAATAAATTCAGACATGTGTACAAACACTTCAAGTTCAATGCCATGTATGGTGCTTCACTTCCTGGTCACTGCAGCACTGTTACAGCCCTAAGTGTCAAACTGTACTGCAGTGACAAAAACTTGAATGTGTTCTTTGGTATCATGAACCAAAATCTGTGACTACAGCTAATTGCTGATCACCAAGATCAGAAACAAACCACACACAAGGATACTGGTTTAACAGCTCTGTGGAGACAGACTGCATCTGCCATGGTAGGAGCACTGGCTGGCCACAAGGCAGTAAACAAACAGTCGGTTACTTCACAGCAGTGTTCATTCGAAGTTCAAAGAGTCAGTTATGAGCTATGAACTCCATGCAGTATCATTCAGACAGCTAATTTGAAACCTTGCAAGATTCAGCTGGTGCATGCCCTTCAGACAAGGTCAAAGTAGAATTGCTGGCCTTCTGTGTGGACTTACGTCATCAGGCAGGAGATAAGAAGACACCTGACAGGTACCTTATTATCAGTGAAGTAGACACACTTTATCTGAATGGATTATGGCAACAAATGTGAGCATGGGTGGTAGCAAGAATCATGATGTTGATGTAGAATTCCCCACTGACTCACCCCAAGGAATACTGTCTGTGCGTTTTCCAAGACAAATATGTACAATCCATTCCCTCTGACAGCAAACACCATTTCTGGTGTGGTGTACCTAGACATGCTGGAGCAGTGGGGCTGTTGTCACAGTTTAGTGACAACTTTCCTTGTTGTTACCCTTCCAGCAAAATTGGGAACCACCCAATTTTCACTTGGCTGTAACAGTGTTTCTGGCATAGTGCCTACCACAAGTAGGAAAGAACATGAGGGACCGAAACCTTGGCCACCAAGGTCTCCAGACTTGTCACCTCTCAACTTATTTCATTGTGCTTTCAAGGATTATCTCTCCACACCATTAATATCATTTCTGCTAGAAGAGTTATGGGGACAAATCTCAGTTGCAACAGAGGCCGAAATACAAAGCAAAAAATGGGAAAAACTTTAATATTGCCTAGTCATTGGTCACATGATTTGTGGTGTACATATTCAATTCAAGTAAACTGGAAGTGTTTCTGTATATGTTTCAAGTCATATCATCACTGTAACTGTTTTGGTGCATTATATATAGCACACTGTTATCGTACAGCATCTGTACTTCATCACTTTAACCCAATGAACATTTCTACCTTAAAGGTACATGTAAATGGTGGAACAATATCTTCTTTGGTGTATATTGATATTTAAAATATGTTTTTTGGACAAAGGCCACAGGCAATCATACGGTTGCCTGCTATGTGTTAATGACAAGATGAAATACCACAATACTCATATAAATGTAAACTTCAACATGTCTCAGTGACTGGTACAGCAGATCATGTCTTGGAGACAATGTTAGTCAACAGAAAGTCACATCTGAAACATTCTCAGAAGCTTTTTAAAACAGACATCAATCTTCAAAGTGAGCAGTGTAACCATTACACCTGATATTGTGGGTGTACATGGGAACAAACAAAATTGATACATTACTACATAACACTACCAACCACAATAGGTTTTAAAAGTCTTGAACTTTGAATAACTACATAAGTGTGTCACTACAAGTCACTGGTCAGAAAGCAGTAACTGCCAAGTGACATAAAAAGTTACACTGGTTCATGAAATCTGTCCTCAATAAAAAAATAAAAAAAACAGAGGTTATGTATATCATAAAAAAACCTCATAAAACAGAGCAGATAACAAGAGACCCCTTGCTCCAGATATATCCAAATCTTAAAATACGGACAAAATAAAGCGTGTCACTTGTCTAAATATCTTCCAAAATAATGCATGCAACACAGAGTGGTGGGCAATCCCAATCCTACTATAAATTACAAAATATGAAATTTGTGTAATAAAAACATGAAAATAAGTTGTATGAAAACATGCTGTAATATACATTAAGAACACTACAGGCATATCAAATAAGATGTTAATTTATACAGATTATTATTATTATTATCATTTATACTGAAAGAATTTAAAAACACAGCAACATTGTAAACAGAATAGCATTTTCTTGAATAGACACATACATTTTGGTACAGTAATATCCTCTAACAGATTTTTCTCATCTCCAAAAATGGCCAGACCACATATGGGGCCCATCCAGCCTCCTATATAGTGGGTACTGGGGTTCTTTTGTGGTGATAAGTGGCCAGAATGAAACTGACCACTTACCTGCATCAAGTGTTGAGGTTAAGAATGAATGGAGGTATACCACTACTCT
>Ga0136643_10005832_pt1 | contig 17495 bp, 7 predicted proteins | sample TergutLab28metaG_FD_96883 | JGI IMG/M metagenome (GOLD analysis project Ga0136643, IMG submission 96883) | Labiotermes labralis P1 segment gut microbial communities from Petit-Saut dam, French Guiana - Lab288 P1 (version 3) (version 3) | ecosystem: Host-associated > Arthropoda: Insects >... | reverse complement strand
TCACGAGGCTGAGTGGACCCCGTTCCAGACCCACTACTACTCAGAAAATCTGGTAGCGCCGGGGATCGAGCCCGGGACCTCTGTATCTGTAGCCAGAAACTCTGACCACTAGACCACAGAGGCCGTCAATAATTACCCAAACATGTTTAAAATACACGCTCTATATATTGATTAGATTCATAGCTTATTGGATGCAGAGAAAGACTGAACCAAACGCTGGCTGGGGTCTGTGCTTTCATTTCATGCACTTTTTGCACAAAAGATAAAAGACTGTACATTATACGCCAGAGTGCCCAACCCTCTTAAAGGCGAAGTAGATAGCTGTAATACTGAATTTTTATCAACGGCGATACAAATTAAACTCGGAGAAAATATTTGGCTAACTTCCAAATTTCTTTGCTACTCAGTTTGAGGTGAGACATTCTGAAAATATCTGTGACATATCAGTGAAATAGAACTAATATAAAGCAGTTTTCATTTGTCAACATTAAATATTGGCCCGTTAATTTATTGTGTTAGATCACCTCACTTAAAAGAGTTGCTGCAGTGGAGTGCTGTAGTCTTAGATCATTTAAAATTGCACCAGTTTAACAGGTATGAGTCTGTGTTTGTTGGATTTGTCCCGAGAGTCAGTGCTGCTCAGCTCAAGGCCATTCCGTGCCCCATAATGCATTGTTTTCAACTCGTGCTGAAGGTAGCCTTTCATAATTATGTCAAAACTTTTGCATGAGAGCAATATTACGGCGAGCCCCGCCCTTTATACGATATATTACAATTCCTTACTACACCTCCATAACGTGTTTCCTTCTTTTATGAAAGGTAGCCAACTACTGTTAAGAGTATTAATTTAAAAGTCTTATTTCTAATTCACCCATTAGGTCGTTGGAGGTGCGGATTTTTTTCAAGGTTTTCTGTCACAATTGGCCATCGATAAAATATACTTTTAAGTGGAAATAAAATATATAGAATTTTTTTGCGCTATTAAATTCCATGCATTCTCATTATTAAACACTCTTGAATTATACCAACAAAATGAACGATGTTTATTCATTATATTCGCCATCATCATGGTACCTTTTGTGCAGTTAAAGAGTGTTTAATAATATGAGAATTCACGGAGTGGAATACTTCAAAATAATTGATGTACAACAGGTAAAGTTAAAGCAGTCCCGTTACAGGCCCGGAGGGGCCCAGAGGGTTCCAGGAAGTTAAGGCTCCCAGATTTCGTGACAACGGAACAGGATGGTGGTAGGCACAATAGGCAAACCAAGAGAATGCCAAGGAACAGAAGTTCTCCGTGACGATGGTGAATGTGACACCGAAAAATGTAGGAGAAATGCAATAAGTATATGTAAGGATATATATTGTGCGTTTAGTTGGTATAATTAAACAGCGTTGAATAATATAAAAATTGTTTTATATAGTTTATGTTAAATGGCGCCATATCATAAATTTGTTCTTCGTTTCTCACAATTTATCATCGGATTTCACACAGCAGGCCCTCTGACCTGTTCCCATTAATATAAAAATTAAAACAACCAGTTTCTTGGTTTTATAGGTTTCTCCTTATTTCGTGTGAAATCTGTATATACGGACAAATAGCCATGTTTTTTTTGTTCAGTGTGATTCTTAAGCCTTAATACCAGCTGAAACACCAATACTACTTGAATAAAGAGAGACCAACTTGATGTCACTTGCTGTATTATTTCATTATTTAATGCTCAACATGTTTAGGATGTTAGTACATCCATCCTCAGGAGCTTGCGACTTATTTGTTGAGTTATTTAGTGGGTTGTATTGCTCTGGCTTCAGCCTGCATACGGATACCACATCATTCCAGCCAAACCACAACGTAACACCAACACGCATCGAACCAGAGCAATACAACCCATGAAATAACTCAACAAATAAGTCGCAAGCTCCTGATGATGGATGTATTAACGTACGAAACATGTTGAGCATTAAATAATGAAATAAAAAGCAAGTGACATCAAGTTGGTCTCTCTTTATTCAACTATAAAGATGATGCACGGTCCAATGAACATAAGACCCATATTACCATTCAAAATAATTTTAATTACAACAAACAAAATGCAACTATTTTTTATTTATTCATTTCTAAAACGCTCTACATGTTTCAGGCGGTTCCTCCGCCAATCATCAGGAGCACTGAACTGCACACACAGCTTCAGGTATTGTCACCACTGCGTTCCATCTCAGCCACTACACCAGCCAGCAGCAGTACTGGGGACAATACCTGAAGCTGTGTGTACAGCTATGTGCTCCTGATGATGGGCAGAGGAACAGCCTGAAACATGTACAGCGTTTTAGAAATGAATAAATCAAAAATAGTTTCATCTTGTTGGTTGTAATTAAAGTTATACTAGCGATGCAAGGAAACATGAATATCAAATTACCATTCAAAACTTTACTTTCCTACCACATAGTATGTGTTTCCTACAGTTCTCAAAATACGCTTCAATGTTTTCCCTGTGTGACATTAAAATAATTGGTTTTTATAACTGAGATTAAGTGTCTTATCTGTGAGGTGCCAAGTGAATGTTTTAATTACAGTTCAGGTTGATTTCCGTCTTCAAAGCTTTAGTTATGACAACATTTGGGGTTATTAACGTCTGGGATGTAACACCGTGGAATATGACGTCTAGGTACAAAGGTTTCAGAAGAATCTACAGCCTCTTTGTCATACTCCGATAACTGATGCCGAAGGCTCTTCCAAAATTCTGGTACTTAAACACCAAAGGCAAGGTGTCACATTCCAGAAGGCCCTAGTATGAGCGTTTACCACCGTAAAAATTTGGTATCTCTGAGCAACAGATTAGGACTGTAGGGAGGATCGTCTGTAAAGTTCTGGTCTTAGTGCTGTAACCAGTCACAATTACAGTTGGCAATATAAAGCCCAGTGATTTCCATGTCTTTGAGCCCCTTAAGAAGCACCTGTCTGGCGAGCGATTTGTGACAGACACCGACGTGAAGCGAGCTGTCATCTTCTGTCTTCGCACATTGTACACAGATTTCTTATACTCCGAGATACAAGCCTTCGTGCCAAGGTGGAAAAATGCTTAAATTTCGATGGTGGCTGCGTGGAGGTCTGATGTGTACCCTCTGCTGCACATGTGCCACGCGTACGTATATCGAAGTCAAGATAAACGGCTGGAAGTCATAGTGTCTGTTACCTAAATTTTTAAGACTCTGTTGTGTTGTGTATCAGCACATCCATCCGTTACTTTGCAGTCAGTGTCGTATTAACTTTGAGGAGATGGGTTGAAATTCCAATTGCATCTTTTGACGGCCTGACTTTTCCTATCTGGGCGTGAACATTCAATCTGCTACCAAGCAAACCCAGAAAGACAAGAATATGGAAAGTCGGGCCATTTTCCAGCGCATTTCGCAGATCTGTACATGGCTATTTAGGGCGATATAAGTTAAATTCAAAAGGCTAAAAATCAGAGTTTTTTATCGCTTTTTTCAATCGGACTAGAAATTTAATAATTCCGGTTGTTTTGGCATAAAACTTTGATTTTTTTCTTTAATGGCCTACCAGTACACCAAACAATTAATTATTCGATCAGAATATGACAGTTTGTGATTGTTGAACATTTAATATACCATTCAATAAATTATGTGTAGTTGTGAAATAAATTTAAGGGGTCACTTGGAAAGACCTAGGCGTAGATGGGAGGATAGTATTAAAATGTATCTTCAAGAAGTGAGATGAGAAAGCAGGGCCTGGTTTGATCTGGCTCAGTATAAGGACAGTTGGCGGGCTCTTGTGAATACAGCAATAAACTTTGGGGTTTCATAAGATGTGGGAATTTTTTGACTAGTTGTGGACTTATTAGCGCCTCAGGAAGGCCCTATTCCAAGGAGTTCGTTGTAGAGTAAAGTTTCTTTGCCCTTACCACAAACGTCAGCCTTCGACTTATTGTTCGCCAGTTCAATTCTAAGCAAATTAAATCAAGATAAAATTATTTAATATCTGGGTTAATCTTGTACTTGTAATATTAACGAAACTTTACAAGACTGTGTCCTTGAATTGCCGCTTTTCTGTTAAATATCATGAACAGTTCTTATGTCCTACACAAGTTATTGTTCACTGATCGCCATTGCTTGTTATTATAAACAAGATAGTTTGAAGTTCTTCGAAACGGTCCACATTTGGAACTGTGGCAGCTGTAGTATCACCAAGGACATCATCAACCACGCACATAAACATTATGCTAAACAGGCTGTCTTATTTTTTATTTTTGTTTCAACTGATTTTTATTTCATGATGATAGCTGTTACCATGCACTAGCGACAGTATATCACTTCGGCATTAGGTGGCAAGGTATACGGCAGAGGTACCTGATACCAATTACAGTTCGAGGGTGAGAACTGCGCTCTTCTGGGTTATTACTCAGCTAGCAGTGGTAATTCCTTACCGACGTTTCGGGACAACTTACCGGTTCCATCGTCAAGGGTCAATAATCTTGGATTATTGACCCTTGAAGATGGGACCCAATAGGTTGTCCCGAAACGTCGGCGCTTAATTACCACTGCTAGCTACGTAATAGCCCAGAAGAGCGCAGTTCTCATGTACTTCGCGGTGGAAGCCTGAAATCACATACAACTGGAGAAGGAAATGACTTTTTGTCTAGGAGATATCTACGGCCATTTCCTAACAAACATATCTTTCCTTCTTAGTGACCGTCCTGACAACCATAAGAGATAATTCCCTCCTTTCTCGCACAAAACAACAACTTGCTCTCCCATTCCGGAAAGTAAACCAACGAAAAATTCATAGTTATCAATCGAAATTACTGCAATTTGGCAACACAGCTTTCTCCTTAACAGTACATGAAACAGCGATGGAAAGGTAGGGTACAGTAAAGTAACTACCCGCTCTAAGGGCTAACCAAAGGCCTAAGAATGGGGAAACAAGAGGATCGATTTCAGGGCAGTTCATACGAACCTTCTGGTGAACAAAATAATACTGGGAGAGGTTTTCCTTCCCGGACCTCGATGTTCTCTTATGAGTTTCATTCCACCAGTGCTCCATACTCTTACCTCAATCATCGTCCTTCATGTTACATAATATTTGCAATTGAAAATGTCGAATACAACAGTGCAAAACGCATTCTTTGCAATCTTGTGTAGAGACTTCCCTGTGACACAATGTGGAATCCTAAGTGGTTGCTAGCTTTTCGAACTGATATGCTGACTCCATCTTGTGAATAAAATTATCTCGCAAATGAATATAAAAGTACTGACATGACTGAACTTGGCTTCTACTTTCGATAAACTGCGACACGAAGTGGGAGTGATTGGCGTCACGTTCTTGTCGTTGTTACTCCGAAGTAAGAAACCAGAACCAATTGGATGCCCACCAGATGGGAGCACTGTATTTCTCCGAAGACAAATCTATGCGGTGTCCTCGTACAGGAGACCAAAATGTAAGTTTTTGCCGCCGTTAAACTTACACATAACATTGGCCTTTATGCTCATGTTTTATACGTACATAAAATCTCGAAATCTTAAAGCAAATCATGCTGTAAATAGTAGAAGAAATAAAATTCACCCTGCGAGAGGTCATGAAGACCAAAAGAAGGAGTAAAAGTACAGCTGTACTCTTCCTTTAACTTGGGGCTGGATGGGGTTGGGTAACCAACACCACGCCCTGGCTGATTTACCCCGGGGAAAAGGACTCTGTCCCCCTTCTGCAGCAAGCTGCGGGGGTCTAGTGCCGGCCTAGAAGGATACGGAAATTCTCGGCCTCACCAGTATTCGATTTTCGGCCCGCCCAGGCCGTAACGAGTAGCTATACCGACTATCGTATAACGGTCCACGTACATAATAAAGGACAATTAAAAATTAAAATAATTGTATTTAATTACATGCTACACGTGTCAGGTGTTTCAAACACAAACCCTGCACCTTAATGTTTCTCATATCCACAAATTGCAATAACACGCCTGGTATCCGAGATAAGCATGTACTAGTTAAGACTAGGTATAATATTTTAATTTTGTCTGGCAGTCTATCCAATTGTGGATCGAAGTGTTGGTAAGAACTGATTGCGCGAACCAAGTCCAGGGTCAAATGTTATTCCCTGCGTAACGCATAATGTGAAGAGAGGCTAAAGAGTTCACATACACCGATAGATACCTAGGCCTACGAAAAATGAAACTATACGTTTTATTCGAAATCGGTCTAATAATTGAAGGCTGGGAAGATTTATGGAAATTTTGAGTAAGTAACGTATAGTTCCTAGAAAAAAAATTAATCCGTTCCATAGCAGATTTCCCGTTGTGTGTTCTGATCAGCTGACTAAAGTGTCTAAAACAAAATTATAGATGTCGATTTCTGAGAATAATGCATGCCAGGGATAACTGGCCGCATAACGAGGTCTATTCGCCAACAGGACAGAAATTCCTTCTTGTTGTCAGTCTGTTTTTATTGCCACGTATTACACATCTGATCGCAAAACATTTCTGTAGCAGTGTCGTATTAGACGATCAGATACATAGTCTGACAACGACACACACACACACACACACACACACACACACACACAACACTATATGTATTCGGGGAAGAACATGTGATGTTTAAACCTTCCTGACTGACCAAAGAATTCACCCAGACTTAATACACAAATGTATCAGTGGAACTGTCCAAATATGTAGTCAGGATACAGTCCTAATAATAACGAAAAACTGGAAGAATGGAACATGTAGCACACATGAAACAAATGAGAAATTTATACAAAACATTAATTGAAAAGCTTAAAATTCCATAGCGCTTGTGCGAGAATAATATTAAAATGGGCCTTAAATTTAAAATGTTTCAATTTTGTGAAAAAGATTTATCATGTTCAAGATAGGTATCCGTTGGCAGGCCGTTGTAAACACAGCGATGATATTTCGGGTTATGTAAGTGGAAATTCCTTGATTTGCTAACAGACTAGTACGTTTGAGGTTTTTCGTCATTTTTCCGTGTAATAAAAATAGGATCCTAAAACTCTTCAGTCAAACACAACTCTATATTATTCAAAGGAATCGGCTACCGGTTTTGACTTGTAACAAAGGCACAGTTATGCAGCATATGGAAACCAAAAAACTAAATTAACAACGGTCGTATATGAAAGTCGGTATCTTACGTGTAACATTAATTGAAAAATGACTGATATGGATTTTAATCCATTCATGAATTGATGGTTGATGTAGCTGTCTATACAAGCTAGAATGTCTTAACGATTTTGTAGATGTGGGATGATGTAAGTAAGCTTGTCTGAATTGAGAACGGATACTTCTTGTAATAAAACCAACTAGATGCACTAATTTCTCTAATTTATTTTTGGAATAAAATTCTATATGTTTCGGACAGTTACTCTGTCCATCATCAGGAGTTTTTTACTGTACACACAGCAATGGTATATGTCATACAGGTTTGCTGACAGCTTGCGAGCAGGATCAGGACGGAGTACCGTTCTGATCCTGCTCGCAAGCTGTCAGCAAACCTGTATGACATATACCATTGCTGTGTGTACAGTGAAAAACTCCTGATGATGGACAGAGTAACTGCCCGAAACATGTAGAATTTTATTCCAAAAATAAATTAGAGAAATTAGTGTATCTAGTTGGTTTTATTATAAGAATTTATCACGATGCACGCTCAACTTTACGACAAATTAGGAATGGATAGTTTTTATCCCAGTAATTGTTCTAGCTGCCATAGATGTAAGATTGGTAAAGCTAGTTGTCAGTTAGTAGGTAATACGAATAATGTTTAATAGATGTTGTGGTGTATCCTTCTTATAAGTTAAATGTGTATTTAAAATTCTGACGGGTTCTTGAAATATACTTTCTTCGTATGATACAGGCACAAATACGTCATCACATACTCAAGACTGTGGACGGTGACATTTGAACATTTGACTAAATATGACATCCTTTGTGAAGCAAAATATAATAATATTTGCTGCCCAGGTCTTGCGGTGTACAAGGAAGGGTTACATATTTTATAAATATAGTAAAGGACAGTAAAACATCCATAACTCACAGAGAAACGTCTAATTGAGTGGATGTTGACAATAAATTTAATCCGTGAGATTGTATACACGTGAGCTTACACTGTACTGTGTAGAATGACTCTCAAGAAAACCACACTACTGCAGTCTGCTTAAGATGATAAAGTTTAACGGAAGCAGCTTAGTCCTCCCATCACGTGGGTCAGTTCAGGTTTTGTTAAAATCCAGTTTTCGTAGCAACGTAATTCTCTCTCCCTTTATAATGGTCAAATATTTGAAAATAAGCCCTGAAGAGAACGACCATTTCGCTCTGCAACTTGATTCACTTGGATATATTCACAAAATATTATGAAGCCCTTTGCACTATATTCTTTGCGGATTAGACTTGATTCCCCAAACGTTTTTCTGTATGAAGAATACTTGGACCTCGAGAAAGGAGAGAGTAGGAGGCTGGAAATTTTCCCCAATTAAGAGTTCTGTACATTTTTCACTTCACTCAGTATTACTGCCGGTCAGAGTGGCCGCGCGGTCTAAGGTGTAGGCATGTGGCCGCTCGCCTGGTGAAACTGTGGGTTCGAATCCCATCGGGGGTTTGGAAGTTTGTCTGTTGTGAGTGATGTGTGTGTTGTCAGGTAGAGGTCTCTGCGACGAGCTGATTACTCGTCCAGATGAGTCCTGCCGACTGTGGTGCGTCGTTGTGTGTGATCTAGAAACATTGTGAATGAGGAGGCCATGGCCCACTGGGGGGGGGGGGTGTCGGGTCCAATTCAACATAAATATTATTGTGTGATATAATAACTAATGAGTTGGGAAGTATACAGAATACGCCTGTGAAAGGTGATAAAATCTTTAAAAAAATGTTACTGGGATATTCCGATAATATAAGAGCTCTTAGGAGAGAATATTGACAGAATAATTTAAAAGTTGTTTTTACGGAAATAGCTTTTGTGAAAACGCTAAGGAATGTTTGGGTTTTATAAAAGCGGTGAATTCCTTGAACACCTGAGTACAGTCAAATGTTTGAGCAAAACCAGTTCAACTACAGTAAGCTTCTGGCTTGAAAAGTACAACGTGTCACGAGGTGTTTTATATGAATCCTCTCGCCAAAGGGAGAATTATTGGTTTTGTGGCATATACGTTCCTTGCAAAAGAAAGCAAAAGCGATGAACAGGCAGACATCTGTCAATTACTAAGCCTTTTTTAAAAACCAAAATTATGCTGAAATTTAAAGCGTTAAATTGATTGACAGCTCACCAAATTACATTTTCCTCTCAGGCCACAGAAATTGTCTCAATGTCAAGCTAAGAAGCAATCTGGTTGACCTTAGTTTATATAGTCGCAGTTTCGATTTCTTCAAGAATACGAATCAAGTTCTTTTTTTTTTTTTTACAACGCTCTATCAACATCCGAAACTACGTAGGATTGAATAACATTTATTGTAATGATCACGTGGAATGATTGTACTCCTATAAGGTTGTGAGAATGTTTATTTGTAGAATACTGAGTGACCGTCCTGGCTTCGATTGGTAGCAGCTCAAGAAGATCACGAAAGTACTGTCAAGATAGCCAGTATCCTGCTGGAATACTTAGTTGTCAAGCCGCTTGTCTGCTAGCCAACATAATCGGCGACATGAATACTTTTGTTCAGTACGTTGTTGGATGGATCTGGTTCAGGATAAGGACAGTTGGCGGACACTTGTGAATGCGATAATGAACCTTCGGGTTCCATAAAATGCGGGGAATTTGTTGGCTAGCTGAGAAAAGTTTATTTTCTCAGGAAGGACTCTGCTGCATGGAGTAATTAAGTAAGTTGTTTTGGCTGCAGTTGAAGCAATTCTGACTCTGAGATCGGTTTGTCTTCAGTCACGATCTCTCACGAAAAACAATATAACGGGTTTATTGTATTTGCTGATGGCTGGAGAAACAGGATCGCTTTAATGGGCAAATTGGCGTAATCAGTGACTGCAGGGGTTCCTGAAATTAATAAACCAAATTTATACAACGTGGGAAGCGAGGAAATCCTCGGCTATGGTTGGAAATAGAAGAAACCTGTTTTGATTCTCTCCAGTGGCAACACATTTTCCTCCCCTTCCCCCCCCCCAAACCATCCAGAATATCCCTAGGACCCGCACAGCCACGTATTCAAAGATCTGATATATAGATATTTAGATAGATGGTAATGTTAGGGTGATCTTACTGCCTCTACTATCAGGCTAATAGACTTCGTTTACCCTAAAGATATGGGCAACACCTTTATTTGGAACCTTCGTACATACTACCAGAGTACAATGCGTTACATTCCATTGTTGGTCGCCCTAAGCACCTCTGAACTGTAGCGCGATGTATCGATATCGGTTCCTTATACAAGCCTGTAATCAGTAAAACTGAATTGCGGCCAATTTCAATCAAAAAGTCGATCTCGTACGTTAATCCAGTTATCTAGTTTGAATGGGTACAGCGATAAACTTAAGTAGACTGCAGGTGTGTGCCTTTGGTTTAAGGGCAGCTGGTTACCGAATATTTCCTTCTGAGTGCGTAGTTGATCAGGCCTGCTCTTTTCATCAGTTATTAGCCTAGAAACTAGGTGACATAAAAGGGAAGAAATTAGTTTTCCCCACCTTGAACACCTCAGTAAGGCCGTTTGCATTGTAATTCATATTGCAACAAAACCGATGTATAACTGTTGCATAACATGTCTCAGTGTAACCACCGACCACCATGTCATCAGTTCTGTCAGACCGTCAAGTCTTCACAATGAAAACCGTAACACGAGTCGAGACAAATATGGACTGCTCCAGTGTTTTTAGTGTAGGAGACACATCGCACAAACATATTTCAGGGGTGTCTAATTGCTCCGTACTCTAGACAGTCTGCCATTTTGTGCCAGTAACGTCGCAAGTGAATAAACATTTGTTGTCACGATAAATTATTGAGAGACGACTAATTATTGCAATAATCTGTGATAACGATGGAATTTCTTTAGTAGGCGCGAAGCTATACGATTTCTGGAATTACTGTGTGTTTCGGGGAGTCCAAACACGAGCAGAGTGCACTTTCTTCGGGATAATTTTTTCTGAGCTTGGAGCTGCCACTTCGCCTGCCTATACAGTTCGAGAATGCGTGAAGTTTTATTTCCGCTCCTTCTGCCCGCCTTCGTGTCCTGATTTCTTAATTTGTAATTAAATATATCTTTCTTAAGATGCACAATACTAAATGTAACAATGTGAATTATACAAAAAAAAATCTGTGCTTTGCAAAGCACTATTTCCAAACATCATTTTCTTATATATTCGAGGATAAGGATTTATAAAGGCATATTTTAGGCAGACATTATATCACGTGACATCGATGTATGCACATAAAATAAATAAAGATTTAATATTACCAAGCTCAGTTGAACTAGGCTACTGCTTAAATTTTTGGTTGAAAAGTTGAAAATCTCCGACTGTGTCCCTTGCATCATTACAGAGACAGTCTCATTGTCCCCAGATTTCAGGATTTCACCGCACTTTACACTAAAACTTCACTCTTCTACAATGATACGAGGCGTAGTTTGGTGTTTGGTTACAGAAGTTTCGGGCAGCATATCAGTTCTTCTTAACTGGCAAAACGTTTGCCTTATCGTAACTTGTGGACATAGTGGGCATTTTTCAGGCGAGACATACCCGTTGGGCTGACAAGAACACAAGTATCAATAAAATGCAGTCAAACGTAACTATCAATATTATATTGATAAGAGGTGATTCTACATGGCTTGTCTTAACAACTACACGTTTCGACCTCTATTTCGGTCATCATCAGGTTGTACACTTTCTTATTATAAAGCAAACTTTACAATATACACTGTGAATCCGATGCTTATTGGACCGTGCATCATTGTGATAACTGAAGAATAAAAAAACCAACTAGATGCCACTTGATATTTTATTGTACTTCTTATAGGCTCAACATGTTTCGAGCATTACTATCCCCATCATCAGGAGCTCGTGACTATGATGTCGATTACCACATTGGTCGTTTCGTTCTTGGTTTGCTGTAGGTTGGAGGTTAGGTGCGGTTAGGCTGGAGTGGTGTCCGGGTTGCAGGCTGTAACCTGCAGCCCGGACACTACTCCAGCCTAACCGCACCTAACCCCCAACATACAGCAAACCAAGAACGAAACGAGCAATGTGGTAAACAACATCATAGTCGCGAGCTCCTGATGATGGGCATAGTAATGCCCGAAACATGTTGAGCCTATAAGAAGTACAATAAAATATCAAGTGGCATCTAGTTGGTTTTTTGATTCTTCAATATACACTGTTTTTGTAGACGAGATCTCGTTCACATCTATAGATCTCGTCTACAAAAACAAAAACAATGTATATTGTATAGTTTGCTTTATAATAAGAAAGTGTACAACCTGATAATGACCGATATAGAGGCCGAAACATGTAGTTGTTAAGACAAGCTATGTAGAAACACCTCTTAGCAATATAATATTAAAAGTTGCGTTTGACTGCATTTTACTGCTAATAGTGGGCATGTTCCGCTGCAAAAGTCTCAAAACTTAAATATTCTTTACGATTCCAAAAATTATGGGATTTTTGTACATTTGGCTATTTGCTGGAGGCACTCGGCGAAAGGGAGTAGACGTGTTCTAGTTAGCTGGACTCCGATTTGGATTAAACCTGACTGTATTATGTCACAGCGCTGTAGGCAAACACGATTTACGCAATGTCGAATAAGAGAGTACATAATGATGATCATTAATAGTGAGCCAAAGGGTATTCACCGAATTAGACGTTCGCTGCCTCTTTGAAGGTAATAACGCAGGTTTCGCTTGGAGGCGACTCAGACAAAACAGAATAAGGACTCACTTTTTATTGAATAGTAAAAAGTGTCAAGAGAATGGAATAATGAGAAGAAAACCTAAACTTATTGCAAGGAATTTTATGTTTTTTGCACTTTGCGTTGTAATGTAATTATATAATATAAACCGACGAAATTCACATTTTCTAAATTAATGTTTTAATTTGTAATTTAGATACCTTCTACATGTTTCGAACCCGAGGGGTCATCTTCAGGAAGACGGTTGTATATACAGTAAAGGTATGGTACGTTTTACATGCATCATTGTACACAGTCTAGTAGGTGTTCGGTTGTACCTACTAGATTGCTTGTACTGATGCATGTAAAACGTACCATACCATAAACTGTACATACTACCGTCTTTCTGAAGATAAACCCTCGGGTTCGAAACATGTAGATGATATTAAAATTAAAATATTAATTTAGAAAATGTTCATTTCGTTGGTTTACATTGTATAATTTCAAAATATAAATAAATTACACAGTAACTGTATGTACAACCGTCTTCCTGAAGATGAACCCGCGTGTTCGAAACATGTATAAGACACCGTAAAAATTAAAATTTTAGTTTAAAAAACATACATTTTTTTGTTTATATTTTACGAGTACTGCAAAAACTTTGTCTCGTTTCTTTTATAAGTAGCTGGTTGCAATAAAACCAGGCTTTGTGTCCCAGGTAACTCGTACCCGCTTCCCTCCTTGTGTAAGGCCGTAAGATATCAATTCTTTTTCTGGAATATCTGTAATTGGTGTTAAAATAGATAATCAATCTCTGTTATTCTCTGCGTTCTTGCCAAACACCGCCAAATTGCTGCGAATGACAGAGCATACTTTTTGACATTCATAAGGAAACTCGCACGGTCTCGTGTTTAACATTTTGCGCTTTAAACGATATGGTCTCTTACTGTGTTGCATTCCTACCGCGTGCGCCAGTTTAAACACAATATATCAAACAAGATGCCCTTTGCACAAATACATAAAACATTTATTCAAACAGTTCAACGTATTTCGGCCTATCGGTCACCTTCGGGAATACTTGGCAATGCAATAAAAAAAAGATGCTGCAAATATTATTATAACTCAAACCAACAAATGCACTCAATTATATTACAATTACTGTAACACAACATCGACCCCTGCATGTTGCGGGTCTTATTGGTCTACCTTCAGAGAGCGCGGAGTTGTATAAAACAGTTGCTTAGTGTTTTCATCTCCTGCGTGTAACGGCACTGCCGGATATTCCTCAAAATGTTATACGGTTTTGTACTCCCTGATGGAGGGGTTAGTGTTATATAATATTGTGGACATTTAATAATATTGAGTGCATTTTTTTGATGTAATTATAATAACTGAATTATAATGTACGGAAAATAGAACGTGAAATATTCAAGATAGTTACATACTTAGCCCAGAGAAAGAGAAATAATTAGAGGAGATAATAAGAAGCACACTTTATTAATACTGTAGTAAAACTAACTAGATGCACCAGTGTATCAACTTTTTTTATTTTAGAATGACACGCTACATGTTTCGGACGGTCTTTCCGTCCATTATCAGGAGTTCAAGACTGTACAAACAGCAACAGGCATTCGTCAAACAGATACTGCTGTATGTACAGTCTTAAACTCCTGATGGTGGACAGAAAGACCGTGCGAAACATGTAGCGTGTCATTTCCAAAAATAAAATAAATTTGATAAACTGGTGTATCTAGTTGGTTTTACTATAGGAATAATATTACGAAGCACGGCCCTCTGAACATCAAATTTCACAATTTATTCGTTGTCCAGTTAATAGACTCTGAAATTTGGCCATCCTTGTAGCAGAGCCTACCGCCTCCGACTTCCGGTTGGCTGTGTATTTCAGTAGTAGACCGTTATCATGCTGGGTCAGGTCGCCCGATGCACAGTGGGTTAGCGTAGCCGGGCGGGGCAGCTGGGTGTGGCAAATCACCTTGAGCCCGCGTGGAGGCCAAGGTAGGCCGCCCGCCAGTCACACAGTCATCTAGTTGGTTATCCGTATATTATTTAGCTGAAGTCAAAAGGGCACCAAATACGGTAAAATGTACAGTCGTTCAAGTGTTCTAATCGCCACGCAATAAATACGGCTGTCACAGTAATCGTGAAGATCCGCATATCGTAAACCTCGGTACTCAGTGGAGTTATCACCTTCACGCTACGGCCTCTTCGACCTCAGGGAAAGGGTCCGTAGTATCAATACTACAGCCTCAAAAACCTTCTGAAGCCAAGAGCCAAGAGAACATCGTGTGTTGAGAAATTTTCGTCAAACCATTAAAGAGCCACTACACTGACTGAGCTATTCCGGGTCTTATTGTATTAAGGCCTATCACGTTTAAAGTAATTACATTTAGGGATGGGCATTTCAAAAGGTCTGAGTTGACTTTTCGTGGTTCCCTCTTTTCGGGGCCAGAGCGACAGGATTATGATGATGAACAATCAAATCAATCCAGTTAGGAATGTGTGGAATTTTAGATCCATTCTGCACCATCGCTTGGTGCGTGATGCACGTGTCAAATTTGCCTTCATATTTCCGACTTTTCATCTGATGAATCCTTAAGCCATATTACTTACGCAAAATACAACACCGTGAAGGTTTGCTGGTGAGAAATCCGAGACCGTCAAGTTGTTTTTATGTTTTTCTTCTTTTTTTAGGAAAAATGTTTCTTTAGTTGTTTAAGGCATAGTTATTTTGGATACTGTCTCCTTTCTAACACCTTTTAAAATACTGCTTTCTTTTGGAGTTGTATTTTCCAGTTTTCGGGGAAAATAATATCGTCTTAATGGAAAAGGCTTTGATATTGTTGGTTTTCCTTTGCTGTGGCATAAAGCGCTTTGGAATTCAGTAGTACTTCAATACCGACTATTAAGGGTCGCTTCTCTGAGCAGAGTTCTTATTGCGAAACTAAAATTTGCCTATCTACTCAATCGTTCCCTGATATTAACGGGGCCTGAAACTTTCTTACTTTGTTTGGAGGGACCTGCTATTTGCCTGCAACCTCTGCGCCTAAATCCAGTCCTCTCCATCACACGTTATGTTTTGAAACTGCATTTAAATTAGTTCCTCGGACCTAAATTCATATCTTCCCAATAAAGTGCTTTGTCTTGTGTATTACTCATGTTTTTCTTACCTGATATCTTGCCTAATAATTTCTTCATGAATAGTGCCATAATAGTGTAATGAAAATATAATTGTCATTGCGCCTAATGAGGGGGCACACAACGTCTTCCTTTATGTAACCATATTTAATGAATCAACATGGCAGGAACCTAAGTATTCATTTACATATTTTATTGTACTGTGAGAAAATTACATAAATCCCATATTCGTTAGTTACTAAGAGATCGGTAGAGTGAAGAATCCTCAAAACGAAGATAAAGTAAGGAATAATATTCTTGTAGGTCGCGTCCTGTTTCAGGATTTTTTTTGTTCGTAAGAATTTTTCGTAAATGTGTAATCCCACATGACTCTTGTTACTGATAGATTTCAACACGGTACTGCATAAGAATCGGTCTGGTGTAGCCACAAGTTTATTAAAAAACGCATGCGCTATAACCAGAAAATGGACCAGGTCATAATCTAAAACAAAAAATATAATCGTATGAATTTAACACCAAATGTGCAAAAATCAGGACGTATTGCACAACATGTTGCGGGCCTAAAGCAATGCTTAGGGACATCACACTTACAGTGTTAAATTTACATAAATTTGCATAATCCTTATAAACGTTAATAAATACATGTAATTTTCCAAGGCCTCTAAATTACGGAGACTTTCAAAAATACATAAATCTTTATGGATTAGCAAGTCTAATCCCTGCGAGTAACAGAAAAGCGTTTAAGCTACTAATATTAAAAAGGTGTATATTATATGTTAATCTTACTAAGCAATAACAGTAATTTTGAGGATAGAACTCTATAATCACATATTATTTTCACGTGCTGTGGTCTGGACAAGAATAGCCACAACGTAGTCCACGCTTGTCTGCAGAGGCGACTAAAATGTGTACCAAGTGTCCGGCTGGTGGATGGATTACTCTGTCGCCGGGAGATGTAAATACGGAAGCTGATCCACCATTCTGTAGTTAGGCTTGAGGCTGGGTTCCTCACCCTCTAAAACAGCTATGGTAAGGAAGCCACAAGAGATGCAAGCCGGGAGGAATGAGAATAGACGAAACGAGGCAGCGAACAGAATGGACTGGAGAAGCGTCATTGAGACCTTCAAGGCTGGAACCAGGCTGTAGCACCAAGATGATGATAATGATGATGATTATGGTGATGATGGTGATCACTTATCATTTAACTGTGTATACTTGAATCCAGTTTCAACATCATAATTTTCAAACTGTCGGAAGTTTGCGGGAAACTCTTAAACGCCTGTATATGATATGATTTATTTTCTTCTGAAGCAGCTGCCTTCCCATCAGGCAATACTTTGCTGCACAATGCTCACTTTGTAACTCTGATAATAAGAACAACTTTGGAACGTCTTTTCTTGCCGTGCCAACTCTATACTACTGTAGTATGATAGGCGGAATTCGGTCAGCCAAGATGCACATTCAAAGGCGCTATTACAAATACATACAACGTCAGTCTGAC
>Ga0136643_10005830_pt1 | contig 17498 bp, 13 predicted proteins | sample TergutLab28metaG_FD_96883 | JGI IMG/M metagenome (GOLD analysis project Ga0136643, IMG submission 96883) | Labiotermes labralis P1 segment gut microbial communities from Petit-Saut dam, French Guiana - Lab288 P1 (version 3) (version 3) | ecosystem: Host-associated > Arthropoda: Insects >... | reverse complement strand
CTGGGGAGACCTAGGCATAGATGGGTGGATAATATTAGGATGGATCTCCAGGAGGTGGGATGTGGGTATGTGGACTGGATTGGGTTGGCCCAGGATAGGGACAGGTGGTGGACGCTTGTGAGTACGGTAATGAACCTTCTGGTTCCATGAAATGCGGGGAATTTATTGACTAGCTGCAAACCAGTTAGCTTCTCAAGAAGGACTCTGCACCATGGAGTAAGTAAGTAAGTATCAGTAGAGAGCAATGAAAGCTTTTGTCTACTCATCTGCAAACAATTCAAAAACCCAAGTGGAAAATTTTTCAAGCTATTTCTTTGTATTCTCCCAAGCTAACTTATATTACTTGACAGATGTCAAACAGTATGATATATCTTGTACACAAGTAATATAAGCTACATGTCTTTGTGTGTCCTGCACACTATTTGACAGCAATCACACTGTTGTACAGAAATTACATGGTTCCAGCAGGTGGTTTTTGTTGTGGAGAAATGTCTGGAGAGGAAGATTTTCACCTGGCTGGTGAATTTGTTAATAAATATCCATGATAGTCATCCACAGAAAACACACATCAAAGTTAAACTAAGTTTCATTTATAAAGATGCGACTTCATGCAGGAAAATCACTCACAAAAGAGCATTTGTATTAACCCACACAAATTGTCAAACTGATACTCCCATATCACTACACAGATGAGCTACAAACACACCTTCTGTCAAAACATTGTGTCAAAAATAAAATTGCTTGTCCTTACATTTTCATAAAAACTTAACATGCTTAAGTGTTGGTCTGCTGAGGATCAGTCAAGTTTTCCATGTGCTGTAAAATTGTGTCGGTGGGTGACGACACATTCCTGTTTCATGAGCAATATGGTGTTTCCCGTCAATAAATACGATAACCAAACATAGCCTCCATCACAATTATAACATACTTCCCATTCAGGATTCCGTGCTTCCACTGCAAAGTAGATGAGATCTGCACTCTTTTGGGATATTACACAATGTATAGTGGTCAGGTGCCTCTATATACTGCATAATGACCAGGAGGGGTGCGTATCTCACCTACCTCCCATTTACCTAAACACATTACAATAAAATAATCAGGAATAATCAACATATAATGTGAAAAGTAATTTTTAAGGAAAATTAAAAAACCTGGACAGACACTTGAATGATTTATGAATTTGGCATTTCACAAAATTTAATCATGAAACGTATCTGCTGCTGGTGCAGATCATGATTTAGAACAATTTCCTTCCACAGCAATCTATATGTTTATAACAATTTACAAAATGCAAGTGTGGAAAAGGGAATACAAAATATAGATGTGTAACATCCATTTACACTATAATTTTATCATCATGCCTTCATACTAGCCTGGTGAAGAAACAGGAGCTCACTATCTGCACCCACAAAAATAATACAGATTTCATCATCACATTACAGGTGTTTTCTTCAAAGTGCTTTTTCATTGATCCACAAAAAGTGCTGGGTGCTGAATGGTGGACATGGAAGACATTCCTAGCAGTGCGCAAGAAGATACTGTCCATGGGACTTTATGGTGCACATGACATTCTCCTGTTTCAGTTCCTGAACCATGAGGCATGACATAAAATGTGGAGAGATCAGGTGCGCGAATAACAACAATATCGTGCCTCATTGCTAAGACAAATACCACAGTCACTCCAGAGATGTTTGTATAAATAAAGGCTCACCTGTCCATTATTCCTTGTTCTGACAAAAACCTAGAGGTCTGTTCAAATAGTATCCGGATTGGAATTGTAGTGGTTGTTCACTGGGTGGGATGCATTTGCAACCACTCTTGACATGTTCGTACATGTCTGAGCAACTCATGACAAGTTGCATGTGGCTGCGTTTGCTCAGTTGGCTGTAGTATGTCGCAGAAATAACATGTGCGTTTATGTCGTAGCAATTTTTACAATGTGTGAAAGTACCGAACAATGCATTTGCATCAAATTTTGTTTTAAAATCGGAAAAACCACAATGGAAATGTATCAATTATTGCAGCAAGCATACAGTGAAGATGCAATGGGTTGTACACCAGTGTTTGACTGGTTCTGTCGATTTAAAGCGGGTAGAACCTCCGTTGAAAGAGACCCCCGCTTGGGACAACCGTTTTTTAATTCTGAGGGTATTGTACACCATGAGTACACTCCCGACAGCCAAACAATTAACAAGGAATTCTACATGGAGGTCTTGCAAAGTTTGCGTTTATCAGTTCGCCAAAAACAACCAGAAAAATGGCGGGATGGTAACTGGATCCTGCACCACAACAATGCGCCCGCACACACTTCACACCTTGTGCAGCAGTTTTTGGCCAAACACGGCACCGCTCAGTTGAGGCAGCCGCCATACTCACCAGATCTCACACCGTGTGACTTTTTCTTGTTCCCAAGGCTTAAGAAAGTTATGAAAGGACACCGATTTGAGGCAATGGAGGACCCCAAACGAAATTCGACAAAGACACTATTAAACATCTCAAAAGAGGAGTTTGCAAAATGTTTCCAACAGTGGCAGAAACATTGGGCGAAGTGTGTAGCTGCGGAAGGGAACTATGTTGAAGACAATTAGGGTTAAAACCCCATAAGCCTTATCTACGTCATGTACTTTGGTCAGTCCGAATACTTTTTGAACAAACCTCGTATTTACAAGTAATAAATATGGGTCACATTCCTAGTTATTACTTCAACAAAGACATTTATGTGACTTTTTAGGTTGTGGATGTGTTCTCTTGCTTTTCTATAATCTCATCTCATCTCACCTGTCTGCAGTGTGTTGTGTACAGTAATCACAATTCAACTGTTAATGTGGAAATCTTTGAATTCGAAGGATTGTGCTTGTACTAATATTGCACTTGCAGAAATGTTCTCTGCATTGTTTTGAATGTACAAAATGCTGAAATAAGCAGATGGAATAATAATTTCAAATATGACATGCCAAGTGTTACATGTGTATAGAGGGATGAGAAACTGAAAAGAGAAGAAACGGAGGAAGCAGCAAGACTTAGGAAGGAATACGTCCACAAGGCAAACCCAACCTGGCATTACAAGCTGACCAATGTGATGAGCCCCCCACGGAAGCCACTGATTCATGTGGGTAGCCCAACATTTATGTTGTGCCAAAGAATAAATTCAAAATTAGTTTACTTGTGTATATATGTTTGAAAACTAAATTAATTGTACATTTTGAAACACATATGACAGAAGCAGTGCCTTGGAAGTTCAGTACTGTGTGACAGCTACTAAACTCAAGATTTTATACATAGCACATTACGCACTTAAAATAAGTTCCATTTCTCTTACAGCTACACAATAATTCTATGAAAAGCAAAAACACAAATTTGTGCATATGATGCACAAGTCATTAGTGCAGAAACTATTACAAGACACTGAACTTAGAGAGTAATATTTTTCATTTCGTGCTTAACCTTTTGAGATTTTTCACAACTTTCAAATTCAAAGTCTGTAGTGCAAATGTTTTTAAGAAGTGAGAGATGACATTAGTGTATCTTGCAGGTGCCTTTCACTTTTTAGTGTTACTTTTTTAAGAAATCAAGTTTGTTTAATTTTTATCACATACCATATTTGTATATTCCCTGATGATGAACAATTCCCCTTCCTGTGTTGAACTGCAGCATCACTATTCCAGAATTGATCATTTTATACATTTTATGTAAATTCATGCTCAAAAACATGATCCTGTGTGAATATTGTGAATTAATGTAAGTTGTCAAGAGACACAGAACTATCGTACAACGGTCAATTATTAGCATCCTTAAAAGTCATTTAAAAAACCACGTATGTAAGGGTCACATAACGGCAATTGCAGGGACGTGTAAAACAGACATGAGATATATAACTCATTACTTCCAGCCAGCTAAATAAAGCTACTTTTTATTGTATCTATATGGGTTAGGGAAGTTGTACATTTTAGCACAGAAAACAGGTTTCTTTGAGAAAAATGAGTTACCAAAACTGACAACACATTTCACACATTCTGCTACTACATATTTATGGCAACAGAAAATCATACCGAAGTTGAAGATTAACTCACGTCAGTACTAGTCGAGGAAATCTGTGGAGTCTGAAACTGTCTCAGCAACAAGTGCAAGGAGTTAATAAATCATAGGGTTGCTCCTATCCATAGCAGACATGCATGGTGTTCAAAAACTTAAACATGCTGTGTCACAAAAGCTTGTTTATCATATGTAAACAGACAACAACATTTTTTGCATTTCATAATTTACTGATGGTGCATAAAGTAATCTCATTACAACAGGGGAACAAATGGTTAAGCAGATGCACAGGAAGTCTCTTACAATGACAGACTGTATGTACATGGAAAATTGGTACTACAAGAACACTTGTATAAACAAGTTTCATTCTCTCTCCCAAAATCGGTCAGTGAATTTTTATGGTTATCATAATTATTGAAAATGGGTACATTCGAAACCTCTGACACCAGAATTAAATGCCCATAGCGATAAACAGAACACCAGAATTTACAGGGGGGATGCACAAGAGCAGAAGTACTTATAGAAATGCTTGGTGTTTTCAGCACGACACTGCGCATCCACATATATAAAATGCTTGGTGCCACAGGGTTATATATTGATGAAAACCTATCACAAAATTCTTCAGTTCCTTTGTAGTTCTGAGCAATGCATGTCTTTAAAACATCCACAGCAGCATTCAAATGTCTGTCAAATTCCAAAATACCCAGTATCAATGCCATTTACAGTTTTTGTCAACACAATCAGAAGCTTAGTCCAGCCAAGTTCTATTCATGTATGCAAACAAGAAAGTAAATTTACATAACACAACCAGCTCACTATTTTAAGTATAAGGATTAATGCCCTGGATTTAAGAGAAATGATGCTGTGTAAGCTGTAGGCTGGTTGGCTGCTCTGACCTTGGGAAAACATACACAGGAAAGAAAGCTGCAAGGACTCAGCCAGTCTGTACTTTGGGCAAAAGAGAAGAAGCTCTGGACCTTGCAATTCTGAGCTAAAATGTAAAACTTGCCAAAGAAAAGTATAGGTCAATAAAGCACAGCAAAAATTGCAACCTTTTATGCAACAAAAACAGTTACACTGTGACTAACTATAAACAGAAAAGCAACCTGCCAAGAACATGACTCACTCATGCAGTAAAATGGATCAGCTGGTAAAGGATGTCAAAAAACTTTTATTCTGCTAAATAACAAAACTATTTTCAACCAAAAATACTGTATCAAAGGAACTTCTCATGATCTTGCAAAGACTACTTCCTGAAATGAAAAAGTGAAAGATCCTTTATCAATGACAAACAAGTTCTTCCTTCACCACAAAGAACCGATTTTGTACTTTCATATTTACTGAAATAATTCTGATAAATGCATAATACATAAGAAGACACTTCAGTACAATAATCTTTCTTAGAAAATAATAAGCATTAGTCAATAAGAACAACATATCTATGTGTGTGAGTAGAAATTACTACAATTGTTTGGCCATTGGATAAAGTAAGGATAGTGTGAAGCCAATAAAAACTAAAGTTAAAAGAACAGAGGCCAATGGGATGACCCAACTCCAGAAGGTTCAGAGCAAACACCGGAACACATCAAAGAGAGACGGAAGAAATGGCAAAAAAACAAAGCAAGCTGAAAGAAGGTGGAATAATGGAGACTCTTTATCCAGTGTCTCATACAAAAAGGAAGCACTGCTAGAATAATTGCAATGTATCTACTTGACATAATATGAACACTTCAAGGGTGACTCATTTTGGTCCCTTTAATTGCAGGATTCTACAGCAGACACATTCTATATGTAAAGTATAAAAATTAATAACAAACGAAACACCGACAAACAGCCACAAACACTGAGACATGCAAACAAACAGCCACAAACACTGAGACATGCAGTGTAATTCACATCAGTGAGAACCAACTGAATAGAGTTGGTGACTATAAATCATGTCTTGTATGATATTCCAGTTTCTAAGGGCAATAGTGTCCACATTACAGTCATCTAGAATGTACTGTCATGTAGTTTAGTTGATAAGTTCCGAAGATTCAGAGGGACTTGGTGCCTTCATCATCAGGACAGAAGATTGGCAGATAGATATGAATTTCCAACTTCAAGGTAGATGATGAAGGGGACTTAACTACCAAAAAGCATAGCATTACATCCCAGAAGACCACAATATGACAATTCTAGCCTTTTCACTAATGTGTTCAATTCAAATGGTGCATCCTGGCTTTGCCAGTTTCCATATTCCATTAAACAAGAGCTGTTTTTTTTAACAAAGAACACGACATTCCTTCTGCCATACTTGTTGTACGATGGAGACTGTCACCACTCATAAAACATTTAATATGACAAGATGGTAAACAAAAATAATTAATACATTTAAAAAAAAATACACAATCATCCCAAATACTCATCTTAAAAATAACTGCTAACTGAGCTTTATACAGTTTCAGTGTTTTTCCTGTGCAATAATACAGACATGCAATTACTTATCAACTCATAAATAAAAAGGAACCTTTGCTATAGTAACTTCTGAGACATTTTGCATCCACACACACATATGCTTCAAGAATCTGAACTGAATGGTGCCAAGATATTGTGGTTAAAATGCCTTGTACTGTAAAAGTATGCTTTCCATCTCGTCTCCTGCACCATACAATAACAAAATGTTATCTGACCTCTTGAAAATGATTAAAACCACACTTATTAGGTGGAGCGCTGCTCATACGCACTCTGGGAGAAACAAACATCTTCTGCCTACAGAACTGCTTGGGGAGTTTAAAATACTGTATTACATAAAAATGCAGTATTCAAACTTACTGAAACACACTCATTACACTCCCAGACCTTTTATGGCACAACTCTATTTACTTAACTTCCATAGTAACATCATGACAGTATCCCAGGAAACAGCATACTGTTATTCCACAATACAACACATACAAGAATCAACACATTGAAAAGAAGACTGCAAACAAACAGAACAGCTAAAAACAAATTTTCATGCACAGCTGATACGAAGGTCCGATGTCTCCTCACGCATTCACGTTTTGCAATAGTCTCACCTGAAATGACTCGACTCTCATTTGAATTCTGGCTGCTAGACCGACTCCGTACATCAGGTGATGGGGTCTGAGGTTCCTTGGCAGGAACATGCGAAAATGCAGGTGGGTTCCAGATGGTGCTTAGGGGACGAGGAGCATAGTAACAAGGTACAGGTTGAGGCTGCTGCTGTGGAGGTGCATAATTTGGTAAGAATCCAGGAAGCTGAGGAACTACACTGTAAGGTTGGTGTGTAATGACTGGAGATCCTACATAATATGGAGCTCCGATAAATGCACCAGGCCTTGCTCCAGCATAGCAAACAGGAGGGGATGCGCATGAATAAACTGGTTCTGAGAGAGCTGAGAATCTGTCAAAGTCAGCGCCACAAATAGAACCGGTATGCGAATTTGGTGGGCTTGTAGCACCATCATATATGCCAGGCTGACTAGACTGGGAAACAAACCCTGAGCTCTGGCTAGACGAACGTGACAATGGGGTAAAAGCAGGAGCGGTAGACATGTCCTGTGATTCACTTCCTGACACTGGTAGGGTCTTACTGTGGACACCAGACTGCCAGTACCCTCCAGCTACCCATGACGACTGGGTAACATTCTTACACAAGCTTAGTTGAGATGGTCTAATAATGGGTCCCTTTCGGTTCCTTAAATTACCATTAAACAGCTCACTACACGTATTATTTCCATACACCTTGGTCTCAAACAAAGAAAGCCCATTGTTCTTCCTATTGATCCACTTCTCACATGATGAGGAACCTAAAGTCAAGTTTCCAAATCCACGACCTAAGTCTTCTGAATTATCATCTTCACGAGCAGATATAACAGGTAGTGGAGGCTGTTCAATGCAAGGTGACAGAGAAGCACGAAGTTGAGTCGAAATACCACTGACAGGGTGGATATCACGAACTTTATCAAGTTCAGAATCATCTTCATATGGTGGTGAACTGTTTAGACGCTTCTGTTTACAGTTCTGCGAGGCAGATGTGAGACTATCATCAGAAACATTAGACCTGTAACAAAATATCTACATTAACATCAGTAACACAAGCACCTTAACCTTATTACTTTTAATTTATGAAGTATTTGCCACACAATTACCAGCATGTGATCAGTTACTATACTTATCAAAATACCAAACACACACATGCACACTTATCCTTTCCAAAAACATTTTTCAACAACAAAATGAATGCATGTCACAACCAGACATATGTAGGTTATTGAGAAAGTAAGTACCGTCTGTGTATATCTCTCGCACATCCTCGAGACTGTCACTTTACCCATATCCAGTGACTTCCTCTACCAATTGAGAAGCCAAAGACGCCATTTCGTGAAATTCATGTTATGTTTATGTTTGTTCCTGTACGTTAAACATGTTTAAGACAACTGAAGGGGCCACCAACTGTGAAATACGGTCTGTAATTCGTTTTTTGAATGCTAGGAATGTGCTACCAAGTGAGATTCATCACCAGATCTGTCAAGTGTATGGTGACAATGCAATGAGTGATGGCATGGTTAGGAAATGGGGTCGGACGTTCAATGAAGGACGAGAGAATGTGCACGATGAGGCACAAAGTGGGTGTCCATCTGTGGTGAACGATGATTTGGTGCATAAGGTCAACAAAAGAGTGCGTGACAACAGATGTTTCACAATTTCTGATCTGTCCCTGCACTTTCATCAGATTTCAAGGTCTCTACTCTATGACATTATCAGCAGTCATTTGGGTTATCGGAAAGTGTGTGCACAATGGGTGCCCAAGATGCTCAGAGAGGAGCACAAAAAACAGCATGTTGCATGTGCTTTGACATTTCTGATGCGCTATCACAAGGAAGGAGACAGCATGTTGAGCCATAATGTGACAGGAGATGAGACATGGGTGTCCCATATCACATTTGAATCAAAACAGCAGTCCTTGCACTGGAAGCATACTGGCTCGCCAAAAAAGGAAAAAGTTCAAGCAGATATTTTCAACAAGGAAGATCATGTGCACGGTATTCTGCGACAGACAAGGTGTTCTCTTGGTAGAATTTTTGCCCCACGGCACAACAATAAACTCTGCTGTTTATTGTGAAACGCTGAAGAAGCTGAGGCATGCAATTCAAAACAAAAGGCGCAGAATGCTGAGTGTCACCATTCTTTTGCTTCATGATAACGCTCAGCCACACTCTGCTACTCAGACTCAAGACCTCATCACCTCATTTAAGTGGGAACAAATGGACCACCTCCTGTATAGCCCTGATTTGGCACCAAGTGATTATCACCTCTTCCTACACGTAAAGAAGTTCCTGGGCGGCAAATGATTTGACGATGACAATGACCTGAAAGATGCAGTGTGGAAGTGGCTAACATCACAGACAGCCTCATTCTATGAGAAGGGTACACAAAAACGTGTGCCCCACTACGATAAGTGCCTCAATAATGGCGGCGAATATGTGGAAAAATAGTTTGAAGAATGTAGAATCTGGTAACCAAAATATTTTATACGAAACCTTACTCGATTTTTTTTACAACGAAACGGTACTTACTTTCTGAATAAGCCTCGTACAATGTGCATATAACATAGCATCGAGGCACATTCGTGCATCCACTGTTGCGGTAAAAAATCAATAAGCAGTACATATTCTGAGCATGTATTTGTGGACTAAGGTATCCAGTACACAACACTATGCACCATATTGTCATCTGAGGCCTGCCCAGTGCTACAGTATTTTTCCACATTATCTCATAAACATGGTTTAAAAAAATGCTATTGAAAATGAAATGTGGGTTTTGATTTTCTATACAACTTTTGACTGAAACATTTCTCATTCTAAGAAGAATTGAGCGAGATATGATCAAAAGCATCTAGTGGTCTTCACATAAAGTACCTGTTATTGTTGTCTGATAATAATGAAACTCGAATTTTCTTAGCAGATTTTAGAAAAATACTCAAATATCAAATTTCATTAATATCTGTCCAGAGAGAGCCGAATTTTTCCAAGCAGAGAGATGGATAGACATACAAGACAAAGTTAATAGCTGCTGTTTGCAATTTTGTGAATGCACCTATAAAAAAAGGACCCACTGTTACGCTATACGTGTAAATAAACAAATGTGGTAACACAGTTGGCAACAATATTACACACCCTACATTGACTGTTAGGCAGAAGAGAACTGGTGAAGCCATAAACTTGAGGGATACAATTCAAACAGATGCAGCTAGTGAATGAAAGTCATATGTACACTGTATCTGGCTTCTTGCTATGAGGCATCAAATTAAACTGTTACTTATTTCCCTCACTGTAAAAAGCAACAACACTTGAGAGTGACTTCATGAAAGACACATGACCTGCCCATTCCCCTTTACTTAAATTATAAAATGTAAAGAAAAACAAGCAAATCAAGGACACATTGAACCAGAGGTCCACAAATTTTCCAAAAATCTAGTAGCAACCTAAAAATTCTGGACTGCAGAAGGGTAATAGGAAGCAAGCTCCAAATTGAGGACCTACACATATTAGGTCACACCATTAAAGTTTACTTCCGTCAGCAACCTGGCAGTTGGGAATTGTGTACCCCTGTAGTACACAATACTCAGTTACATGAGCAATGACAGTTAAAAGCAATGCCATCACAGGCCTGGACAGGCTCTGAGGGTTCCAGAAGGTTGAGGCTCCCAGATTTCAAGACAGTCAGCACATGAAGGTGGTAAGGTTGTCAGCCCTACGCACCGGCCGCCTTTAACCCCCAGGAAATATTCCTGGTACTCATTTCTGTTAGAGGCTGAGTCAACCCCAGGTCCATAGTGCAGCCGGCAAGATTATATCAATGAAAAATTCCAATGACACCATCAGGAATCAAACCCACAACCTTCCAGTTTGTAGCGCAGTGCCTCAACCAACTGCGCCACCTGTTTGTAAAAAATTATAACTACTGTAGCATTCAAACGTGCTGTCAAATGATAAAATGCCACAGTTCAGAGCTCTTTACTTTCATTCTGCAGTTGTGAGGTTCTGATCTGGGCCTGGAGACTGTGTTGTGATCTTCCTGTCCATCAAGAACACGCCATAACAGTACCTCACACTAGTCCATGTCCAAATCCTTTCCAACACATCACTCACTGATCGCCACATTATGTGAACCTATGTTGACCAGTTTATCAAAAGTAATGAAGGTTTACTAGTGTAACTCAGACCACATCAAAAACCCTGCACCCTTGCAATCAAGTCCTATGCCTTCCTCTGAGTCCCCCTCAGATTAGGTCAGCATAAGAAATACCAAAAAACCATTATGAATATTTTTTGCTGAGTTGTACAGTCCAGACTTCAAACGTGACTAGTCTACACTTCTACTTCTGACAAATTCCTCTGTAATTATTAATGGCCTATCATACTGATTTATTATAACAGGAATCCATAATATATGATTAAAATTAGGCAAAATATTCATCCTCTACGGTCTGGTAAATATTGTGGTGAATATTTAAATAAAGAAGAACAAGAAGTAAGATGGTACAGATTCTATTCTATGCAGAAGAATATAGTCATGCACCACATAACAACATTTCAGCCAAGGACAGACCGCATATATGACGGTGGTCCCATAAGATTATAATATAATATTAAAATGCCATTGTGTTACAGTTGCCTACAGTATTCAGTACAGTAACATGCTGTACAGGTTTGTAGCCTAGGCACAATAGGCTATACCATATAGCCTTGGTGTGTAGTAGGCTACACTACCTTGGTTTGTGTAAGTACACTGTACGACGCACAATGACTAAATCGCCTAAAGACGCACTTCTCAGAATGTATCCCCAATGTTAAGCGCTGCTTGACTGTATCTGCCAATTTGTGAACAACAGAGAACACACAACAATGTCAAGACAACTGTAAGAGTTGGGTTTTTATTCATTTATTTGTGGAATATTAACGAATATTTACTAACGACGATATAGTGTTGAACAGTATAACTAGTAAACACTGAACTGGAAAAAAGATAGGAAAGGTGGTGGCCATGACATAATCAAAGCGCTAGTCTCACAATCACCTGGAGTGAGGCAAACTACAGAAGATCTCAGACATGACAGTTTGTGCCCTGGCCAAGATTTGAAGCTGGAACCAACCACATGTAAGTCAAACCCTTACCACTTACGGCCATTTGCTAAGTGTAAGGATTTCAAATGAGACACCACACGTGTTCCACAGTACCTTCTACTTTTACAAACTAATAATGCCATTTATATACAAAACAGCCATACTCACATGTAGCAGGATGATTCTGAAGACCTGCTGAGGCTCTGAACTTTCCCTGGTAAGTTATGACATTTTATGGCAGCATACTTTCTGCTTGATACCAAGGCATCCCAAGTGCACGCACTAAGTGTTACGAAGGCAACAACAAGCTGGACAGACAAATTTACTGTCAGTGGATCAAACATAAAAAAGCCAGAGGACAATCAACAACAAAAAGCAAATAAACCTTATTCCATGGGCCCCTGCTATTTTCTTCTGCTGGTTAACATCTTGCAAAGAAAGGAAAGCAGATACAACAGGCCCTCAGAAATATCTGAACCATCTACAATAATAATAATAACTGAACTCCTTCGTTAATATAGTTGAATGTTGTTCAGAAAAGCCTGTAATACCATACACTGTGCAGACAATACAGTAAACCCTTGCTATCCACAAGGGTTATGTTATTGCAAAATCCCATAACAGTGCAATCATAATGCATGAAATTAAGATCTTATAACTGCAAACAACATACCTGGAATGACAATTCGTACCTTCTGTTACTGGATGTATGGCATACCGGCAACAAGTGTGCACACAATTCAACAACATACGTGCCAACAATCTAACCAAAGTGATAAGTCACGCCTTCTGTTACTGCCTGTATGGCATACTGACAACAGTGTGTACAAAACTCAGTACGTTCCCAACATGAAGTATGTCTCTAACACTGAGTTCATCAAAATCTGTCAGGAGTTTTGACCTTTATACCAGCAGATGAAACAAGATTACATTACTAGATAGTTCTTATTTAATCAAGATTTTAACAATAGCATTCCCTCCACATCGGACACAATGACTGCATAACTAGTTGTTTATGAAAATGTCTAGAACCAGGGACAGAGGGAAGGCAGAGATGAGGAGAAAGACCAAGCTACAATCTATTGAACAACACACCATAAGAAATGACTATAAACATGACTCAGAAACTTACATGCAAAATGCCAAAATCCAGCAGAGTGATGTACTCCTCCAGTTCCTTCCATTTCCACAGCCAACTCTGAACATGTAGAAGGATCCATAAACACAAACACATTAAGCCAATCTTTCCAGGTTTCCTTGGGATGAATGCTGCAGATTGTGCTATTACACCAAGTGCAGTCAACGGTATCTCGTATGTCAATATTACTGGTAAGAAACTGACAATATGTGGTGGGACTTCAAATGCAGACCAGATAGTAGAATTTTGTATCAAAGCAGGAAATGGGAGCTGTCCTTTGTTCAAATGACATGAAGTAGCCAGTACAAGAGATGCAGCCAACATGACAGTAAGGTAATGCGTCGCATGATCCCATGACAACAAGCGGAAAAACTTCAACTTCAAGACAGACATAAAACCCTGAAACATGAGACAGCATTTATGAAAATTTGGCTTCCTACTGGAAAAAGTTCAATGGAAAAGATACTGACATCAAAATACACAGAAATAAGTATGCAACTGCTTCTTAGTTCTATGGTTCTGCAACTTTTTTACAGACACTGCTTATAATATTTTCTGTAATTATGGGATGACAACAACACATTAACCATACTATACTATGCACATAAAGGACTCACATGAAACATGCTATTCAGAGTTATGTAGGCATGGTTGGTGTACATCACATTAACCATTAACACATCAACCACCCAATGTACTTCATAAAATTCATTATAAGCTCCTACATGTTTATCTACCAGGATATGTTCATCAGGGAGTTATTTAGTACAAGAGAATACTAGTTCAAAACACTAATCTAAGTATTGCCCTTATGCCCTCATGAGATTGACTAAAACATTAAAATTTTAAATACATAAAATTGTAAGCATACACACCTTTTTGATCTTATGTCATCTGAAGACACAAAGACATGTTTGTATGCATACTCCGTACAGAATATGAACAACTACAAATCAATGTCTGGAAAGGGTATTGTGTAACCTTAACATCACAACATCACAATGTAATGTGTATCAGGTCTATGTATTTTAGAATTTTAATATTTCAATCATTCCAATAATAGCGATGCAATACCTAGATTAGTTCTATAGTAAAACCAACTAGATACAGCTATGTATCAAATTTCTTGCTGTCTGCTTGCTAGCAAGCAGACAGCAGTATCTGTTTGAAAAATGCCTGTTTCTGTATGTACATTCTTGAACTCCTGATGATGGACGGAACCACCGTCCAAATCATGTAAGATTGTCATTCCAAAATAAAATAAATTTGATACATTGCTGCATCTAGTTGGTTTTACTATAGAAATAATTTTACAATGCACGGCCCTGTGAACATCAAACTTAGATTAGTGTTTTGGGCTTGTATTTTCTATGTTCTAAAGAACACCCTGAGGATAGTATCCTGGTGCCAAAACATGTAGGAGTTTAATGCTTGTCATGAATTATACTTTATTCAGTGCATTTCTTGGTTGATATTGCAATTGTAAGAATATGCATGATATGAGTAACACAATATCACATTAGGCAGTAGGCACTTTACCAATGACCTTTAACAATGCCATTAATCAGAAGTTTTGTTCTGAAATGTTGCATGCTGGTACTACTCTTACCAAATTTATGAAGATACAAAATATTTTTAAAATCTGAAACAGTAAAAACTCCTTACAATCACAGCACTTGAAGGATACACTTTCATATCAGAGACTTTATGGAAACAATATATGACTTTAAGGCTAATATCACAGGAACCACAGATGACTCAGAAATAGCCTCTCAACAGTGCCACAAAAATAGGAACTATACTGTGAAGTGCCGGTATGTCACTATGCTGCAACTGGTTGTCACATGATCACCCTATGTTCAAATTCAACACAGAAACAATACATCCTTTCATTTTGATTCATTTTTTCAGTAATATAATACAAAATGCACTCACTTTGCCACGTAATGAGGTATTATGTAACTGTTTCATACTGAAACCAAGCAGCATAGATTTCTGTTTAACTAGTGTTTGTTTAAGAACCCCTTCACAGGGAAGGCACAGGCGGTATGCACGTTCCAAATGATGCCTGAAATAATAAAAAAAAAAAAAATTGAGAGTGTACAAACGCAGGTTTCTTGAATGAAATATACCATGTACAATAATTACTAACATTTTCCCATCACACTCTCTTCAGTGTGAGCATAAAACAACTGTTAATGCATTACTGGCAGTCTCAAGGTTATTATTTTACTACTGCCAGCCACTGTCACTGATTTTAGAAACACTCAATCCCAGAACTAGATAAAAAATGGACATTTGGACATTTTTTCAATATTTCCAACATTTTCACCCCACATGGATAAAATTCAGTCAGGTAACGTTACTAACCAAGTGTATGCATTGGGAAAACTGAACCAGTGAAAGATGTACTTTACTGAATGTCATAAACGAACTTGTACTTGTAATTCCCACATTCACTGTCCCATTTTGGTAAAATTCAGCATAGCAGACACTGCTTAGCACTTCTGAGTTTTGCAGAAATCAGCATATGGAAGGCCGATCCTTACCAATGGGAGTAAATAAAATTCCATTTACATGCATACCATGAAATCATTTAACATTTCCAAAATCAAGAACATGTAATTTTGTTAAATGGTTATTTCTCTCTCCAAAACTGTTTTTCACCACAGATAAATGTTAGTCTTTTAATCTGCCATATCTTCTAGCAAAATGTGTGGCGGGATAGCATAGTCAATATAGCGACTCACTACAGGCTGGATGGTCTGATGACCAAATCCTGGTTGGGCAAGATCTTCTGCACCCATACAGACTGGTGCTGGGGCCTACCCAGCCTCCCGTTCAATGAGTAACAGGTCTCTTTCCCGGGTGTAAAGTGGGCAGCATTGACCACCCAGCCACATCTAGTACCATGGTTAATGAAAGAGTACAGCTATACCTCTATTCCCCCTCTGGGCCTTCACAACCTGTTCGACGGTGAACTTTAACTCCATACAGCAGAGTCCTTCCTCAGAAGCTAACTGGTTCCTCAGCTAGTCAAGAAATTTCCCGTATTTTACAGAACCTGAAAGTTCATTACCGCATTCACAAGCGCCCACCACCTGTCCCTGTCCTAAGCCAGATCAATCCAGTCCATGTGCCCCATCCCACTTCTTGGAGATCCACTTTAAAATTATCTTCCTATTTATGCCTAGGTCTTCCAAGTGGTCTCTTTCCCTATGGTCTCCCCACCAAAGCCGTGTATTCACCTCGTCTCTTCCCCTTACATGCTACATGCCCCGCCCATATCATTCTTCTCAATTTCATCACCTGAATAATATTTGGTGAGCACTGCAGATCATAGAGCTCCTTGTTATGTAATCTTCTCCACTCACCTGTTTACCTCATCCCTCTTAGGCCTAAATATCTTCCTCAGCACCCCATTCTTGAACACCAACTGTGTTTCTCCCTCAACATGACACCAAGTTCCACACCCATTTTACCTTAACTCTACTTTTTCCAGCAAAATAGTTACTGCAGTTAAAGACTGTGGCTGAATATCCTTTGGAGTTTCGGTAATTTACTGTAGTGTGATGTTATACATCCTGCTGCCAGTCTCATATATTCTCAACTATCCTAACCTTCAAATATGCACTGGAAGTTTTCAAGTGGCTTTCAAGCACAATTAGCGTAATCTAAGTTATCAGAATACCTGTAATAATATACCTTCCAAACATGACTGCCACTCATAACATTATCGCAACCAGAATCCATTTTATGGGTTCTTAACACAGTCAAAAATGCCTTATGTGAAGACCAATGTCCATCCATTGATAACATAGTAATAGTGTCCAAACTGCTCATGAAATTCAGTACTCAGATCCTTTACATGACGTTCTGAGAACACACACTGCATGAAAGTCACCTCCATAACATATAAATAATTTACTCAGGGATAAAAATTAATTACTAATTTACCTTCCACACTGAGTCACATATTTGGGTGAAACACAGTGTACAAAATTTTCACATAATTCCATTAAGTCTCAGGAAAATTGTCTCAGTGGCAGTCACACTTTTTATTTTTTTATTTAAGAGTGCCTATTTACAATCTGCTTCAGAGAAGCTATAAGTAAATTGTAGGGGGGGATAACAGAGTGAGGGGAGTCACTGTCCATTGACAGTTCTCCGAGGACAGCTTATAGTTGATTGCGGTT
>Ga0136643_10005828_pt1 | contig 17501 bp, 6 predicted proteins | sample TergutLab28metaG_FD_96883 | JGI IMG/M metagenome (GOLD analysis project Ga0136643, IMG submission 96883) | Labiotermes labralis P1 segment gut microbial communities from Petit-Saut dam, French Guiana - Lab288 P1 (version 3) (version 3) | ecosystem: Host-associated > Arthropoda: Insects >... | reverse complement strand
AAGTTAGTGTGAATATTTTTCCAACAACTGTTTATGCTGACTTCGAAACCGCCATTCACACCGCAGTGAAAACAGTGTGGCGAGGCTTGGAAGTTAAAGCGTGTCGTTTCCATTCAGGACAGAGCTGGTGGCGGAAAATACATTCTTTGGGACTCAGCAAGCAGTACAGAAAGAAAGACTCTGAGGGAAGTCAGTTCTTGAAGAAAATATTCGGACTGTCGCTTTTACCACTAGCGGAAGTCTGTAACAGCTTTGCGTTGGAATTTTTATCCAATCTTCCGAACGACAAGCGAGTGAACAGTTTTGCGACCACATGCTACAAAATTTTTATTCATGCAGACTCCACTTTTCCTCCGCCTGTTTCGTCCGAATGTACTGCTTCATCATTGAGGACCATAAAAGCATGTAAATTATTTCATGCCCGTTTCAATGCACTATTTTACAGTGCGCATCATAATATTTTTGTTCTTCTATCTGCACTGCAAAAAATACAGAATGAGACCTACATCAAAATGAGAAGTGTCACTACACGAAGATTTAAGAAGTCAGCAACATTAAAAAAAGAGGACTTAATCTCCTCAAAATTGGACAGTATAGGGTTAACCTGATTTCAAGAATCGAATTTGTTTCATCGGAATCGTATAAATTTCTACCAAATACGCACTTGTAGTTCCTTATTGCTAACATTTACGATGCCACTTGCCACTTCTGTAACTGTGCATATTACTGCACAAAAGATAACAGATACGACGCATGTCAAACCACAGTGAGCTAAGAGATGTGAGGTCGGAAGGTATACATTCCAAAAATAAATATAAATTCATGATAATAAAAATTACCTTGATACCACAAACAAAAGAAACATTTGTTGTATCCAACGTAAATACAAAATCTGCATAACAATATCCATTCGAGTTCTGTTCTCATGTCTCTTTTACAGGCAAGATGTTTTCAAGAAACTGGCATCTTTTATTTAAGCTTACTTTATTAATTTCATATTTAACGTTTGTGTTCTTGTTGCTCTCATTATTGTTGTATGTTCAAACTGATATTTTGAAAATTTTCTTCGTATCATGAGTGAAAGCAACTGTTCACACAAAAATGTGCTACTAATTATCAATAATATTTGGAGAACCAATTGAATAAATTCTTGACATGAAACAACATTATGTTAATGAATATCACACAGGCGATTCTTCAGAATGGATAAGAATTATATAAGCAGATTTCGGGGGTCAGGTGCTTGGTAGTCCGAGACTTACTGCATTAAAACTCTTTCCAGAGACAGTGTTTTCCTCAGATCATAATAATTACTTGAAACGGGCGATATCAGGAACATAAAGCGCCTGTCTTCTTCCCCGAAAAGATTTTTTTAATAGGGCTCAAACATTAGACCGTAACATGATATAACAACTGTGTTGTCGATATCATTCAACAATTCTGTATCTGTGCATATAATTGTGTTTAAAGTAAAATAAAATAAAACTTTGTAAGAACCTTCCAATTGTTGGACATTTTATACACCCATATCTTTCGATGCAACTGATACAATTCCTTACTAACCGCGGGAAGCAACTCGTCATGTTTGGGGTTGACAAGTAGGGACGCAACTGATACAATTTTTTAACCGCGGGACACAACTCGTACTTCCCCGAATTACGGAGTGGTACAGTTTTATAGTTGTGCAATTGTACAGTTGTACTGCTACAGCTCTGCTCTATAAAACTCACAGAAATTGTATGGGAAAAACGACGACTGTTTCTAAGTAATTTGCAGGACATTGGTCAACTTCATGATTCGATCACACGGCAATGTATACTGGTAAACGTCTGCGGTAACAAGGCTTACCAATACTTCGTCTTATTTCTGTACAGCAGGCCTACCAGACAGATGGCTGGGTAAAATTATAACATGGAGGCAATAGGCAATAGGAAAATTTGTTTCTTCTAATTTAATCCCAATAGGTAATGAATCACTGCAAATGCGCAAATTATGGCACTAAGTAGTTAAAATCCTACGTGAAATAGGTGCGATAATAGAACTAATTTTGATGCATATGTATATAACATTTAAAAAATTCTCAGTACAGACACAACTTATATATTTTTTTCAAAACGAGGAACTCAAAAATTGTTACTGTTGAAAGTATGAGAGTTTTCACGTGGTCAGTAAGTTACCTGTTTCTATGCACCCAAAAATTCGTCACTGCGTCTACAAGAGATACATATTCTAAGGCAGCTGAATCTAGCCAAAGTATTCACAGCCCATTTATTCAGTTTTGTTTGACTATTACCTTCCTTTCTACCACTACATCCTCTAAGTTTCCTCCTTTTACAACGTTTTTCCAAACACATTTTGCTACTTACTTTTTAGTTTTTCGTTTGTTCTGCTTGTCCTGTCCTTTCCATCATTCTCAATTTATCCACCTGAACTATAAGAAATCAATAGAAATATAACTAGTCTATGTAGTCCACCACGCCCAAACCAAAATGTGCGGTATTTGAGTTGGAAATGAAGGGGAATCATCTGTGGGCTTTCGTGACTGCGGTTATGAAAACTTCGTCTTCCTTCTCCATGAGGTTATATAGCCAAAAACAGATCACCAACTGGCCTCCATCACCAGTCCCGGGGCTGAATTGATCTCAGGACGTTAAAAACATACTTTCATATAAAAAAAATACATTAATATTAACAAAAGGGACTGCTTCCGACTCTCGGCTCATTGTGGTGTGCTACTGGAATTTATTTGGTTATATTTGCTTACAGACACGAGGCCCTCGTTTGAAATCCGTAGCCTATGGCCCCAAGCATAAACATTATATAAAATAAACAGCAGCATTAAGAACCAACATACATTAACGAACTGCATAGACAGGATTTTAATTATAATTATTTAAGAGTTTTTACAATAACACTGTTTTTATCAACGTAAAAAACCACTGTATAAGGCCTATCTACAAAGATGCAAAGGTGTATATGTTGTACTATACAGTACAACCAATGTGACATACACAACACATAGTGGAAAGCAAATGGTTTTGTGAAGTAATAAGAGATTCTCCCTGAAGATGGTGTATGTAACACGCACTATAAGAGGCCAGATGGAACAGAAGGAAATAAATCGTAGGAAGCAAAGTAAACCCGGAAAGCGTTTCGTTGGCCAAGCTGGAAGTTAAAACGCTCAAATCTCTCGAAAAATTGATGTCAAAATCTAGGCGCACGTGGAAATGTGCGATGACATTTGCTTTATCTCATCCTTGTGTTTCACGATGGAAAATGTATAAGATCCATAATTGGGTGTATCACGGCAACTTTTGTGTGTGTGTGTGTGTGTGTAGTTACACGTGCTGGATCAGGTCACATTTGAGAGATCGTTAAACAATCTGAAGGATGAGTTTCCCCACCTGTCGGTTAGCAGTTCCATACCGAAGCTGGTGTCTAAGTGGAGTGAAACCCAGAAGCCAACTGATATTCGGGTAGACAAGCAATTCACCGCATTTTATGAAACCAGAAATTTCATCACTTTGTTTACGACAACATCCACTTGGCACTATCTTATGTCAGTCAACACAGTACACGCCCTTCCACCCTGTTTCTTTTAGATCCATCTTAATATTATCTCTGAACTTATCTTTTAAAAGTCTCGCCTAACATGTACTTTCATTTCACTGCCACTTAAAAAACATACCACGACAGAACATGTATGGCACGTCCTACGTCAAGAAGAGTGTGTGTTATCTGTTGAACCACTTGTATGGAGTCAAGTCTTGTTTGTCCGTCCGTCCTCAAGTGACGGTCACGACACGTGTTATTACCACCCTTTTATGATATCGATTCAATGTTTACTCGTTCGGGAGAGTTTTTAAATTTGTTTCAATTATATTGCGTCGTACACCAAAAACGACTGGATAATGTGGAATATTTAAACTGTGTGTGTAGGCGGATATCAAATGATGCAAGATGTACATTGGAATATTAAATCCAGGATTGTCACAGAAAAAGCAGCATTCAACAAGACAAAGATTCTTTTTACCAGAAAATTGGACTTAAATTTAAGGAGGAAATTAGTAAACTGCTACATTTGTAGGTGAGGAAATTTGGACAGTTCGAAAAAGAGATCAAAGTACCTTATGTGGTGAAAGTGTTACGTACAGTCAAGAAAGATAGGAGCATCCTGCGTACAATAAAATGAAGAAAGGTTTTGGTCCATGTGTCACAACTTGCTTCGGACCAGACTTCTAAAACACGCTACTGAACGAAAGATAGACGGGATGAGAAGACGAGGAATGTGAAGCAAGTTGCTACTGGGTGACCTTATGGAAAACGATGAAACTTGCAAGAGGCAGAGCTAGATTGAACTCTGTGGAGAGAACTCGCTCTGGCAGAGACTACAGACCTGACGAGCGACAGACTAGGTAGAAGTGGTGGTGGTAGTGGTGGTGATGATGATGATGATGAGCATTGCTTCACGTTTTATAGATTGTCAGCTCTGTTTGCTAAACGGAAGAGCTTCCTGCATTGATGTTTTTAGGAGCGTTCACACCAATAGACAGTACCTATTACAATCGTTCCATTCTGCCGTTTATACAAATGGAACGATTATGGAACCGCTGAACCGAATTTGAGGAATTTTAATACTGAGGAGCGTAACTAAAATCTACCGACCAATGTCAATTTTGGCAAATATCTGACGGCAATAACGGACTTTCTACATTGAAATCCAGGCGCTTTTCTACGTGTATTTCTCGTTTAAATTGACAAATATTTATCAGCGTTAAATGTGGTCCGGAGAAGAGTGTAGGAAGATAAAAAAAATATGTTATGTCCAACCTCCGTCCCGGCAAGACAATTGAACAAGCCGGAAGCTTATACTAGTTCCGCTACACCAATGCACATATTTCCCTCAACTTACTTTCCTTTTTTCTTAATATATGCAGTACACTCCAAAAATACGCTGCCAGAGTTAGCATTTCTCTGCTATATTAAGAAACCAAAGTGTGTTCTGAACGGCCTTGGTTAATGACGTTTGTGCAACTTGACGTCGCGACCCCCCTATGCACTGCGATGTCGCAGAAATAAATTACGGCATTCCAACTCAGAACCAAGCCTCCCCGGTACAAGCGTTCTTTCCCGGTCAGGACGTGAAGCTGACCATTCCTCTTCATGTAGTGCCAAGGTTAACACAAAGTGGAGCTACACCTAGGCTTTCCCTGTATAACTTCATAAAATGGAAAGAGACAGTTTTGGTCTATTCATCTTGAAGTGATACACTACAAACTTGCCCAAAATTTTGACACAGCACTAAACGTCATGCTATCTAATATCAAGGCAGGCAATGTACGTATAACGTTAACATAGAGGCGCATTCGCGTAATCATTGTTGCAGTGGAAAAGATGTAAGTATTAAATACTATGAATGCGTGTTTTTAGCATTCGCCATTGTATACTGTCATCTGCTGCCTGTCCGGCACTACAACATTTTTTCCACAGTACTTCATAAACGGCACGATTTTCGAGAAAGAGAATTACTCAACACAAAATGTGTGTTATGATTATCTGTACAATTTTTTCTGCCATATTTCTCATTCTAAGAAAAATTCAGCTAGGTATTATCATGAATGAACATAGGTCTTCATGTAAAGTACAGGTTTTTCTTATCTGATTTTAACGAAATTTGAATTTTCTCGACACATTTTCGAATAGTATTCCAATACTGAATTGAATGAAAATTCTTCCAATGGTAGCCGAATGGTTTCATGCGGACTGATGGATAAACGGAGAGATAAGATGAAGCTAACAGTTAATTTTCGAAATTTTGCGAACGCGCCCAAAAATCCAGCAAATCTCATTTTCAACTAAGTCCAGCATGCAATACAAGTATGCCTTCTTGTGTAAGAACTATAGGCAATGAAATGGTACACTGATGGGACGGTGTGCCGTCTAATTTATATGCCGGTTAGATATTTGGCAACAAAAAGTAATTCAAATTATTTTCCACGCAGTCAATGAACCCAAACATCGCAACTATGAAACATTCAAATGATCGTTCGCAATATGAAGAGAAATGGCGATCCCATGCGTGGAGTGACAACTTCTTATAATACATCACCACTCCTTGATTTCTGTTTGACACTTAAAGCACATTTCCCTGCTTCTTATTCTGCTGAGACTGAAGTGTTGTCTGTCTCAACACCCTTTGCCTTACTCGGGAGCGCATGTGTACATCACTAAGTTCAACGTAAAATTAGGAAAATGATATATGTAGATTATATTTAGGGGCAATGTGCATGGTGTATGATCAGTGACGTTAATGTGAGAGGGAGGATTTAGAACAGGTCCCGGGCCTATGTAAATTAAATTCATTTCGCCCTCCTCACTTCCATTCTCGCCACATGCCGTCTTCAATAAAGCGACTGACTCCCAGCAGACCGGTTTCAGCTGCGCGTAACAGAGCAGCCAAGTGGATAAAATCGCAAGCGTTTAACTGGTCCACTATCATAACGTTAAATGCGGTTTCTTCAGTTTAAAGCAAAAGCCAGGGTAGAGTAAATTCACCTAATACGACGGTACCCCTGTATCTTCCATGCATACTTTCGCCATATAATGGTGAGTGAGTGACCTGGTAGCAGGTCCTTAGTAGCGATATTTCTAAGGACTGAACAGTCGGCTGAGATTTTTTCGAGTTACGAACTCTGATTTATTTTTGTGGTCGTCTATTGTCGTACGCTGTTCCATTGCACAGGGATACTGATTTTTACTCAACCATTGTTTAGAACTTAGTACTAGTTACAACTTTGTATTTAGTACTACATGTACGCGAATTTACAACGTGGCGTAGGTACAGCTTATGGTTGAATTCCGAAATGGTGAGCTCCTAACACGGGTCCTCTATTGTCCCTCAATATGTGGTACGCTATACTGGGACATTTTGAAGAAAGCGCAAAAGAACCAACTGTTTGGTTTAGCAGACAGCCAGCCACTCAGTCCACAGGGTCCAGTGATAGTCACTTCAAAGAAGCCGATTCTTCCAGTGAGTCTACAGAGGCACCTGCTGATTTTGACACTGTCTTCTCCCATTAACCAACACCATCCCGTTCAGCTACACAAAGAGATTCAACGGGCAGAAGGGTCAAGGCTGCAAGTCTGAGTCCACTGTCTTCAGTTTAAAAATAAGGCACAATTGTTGTTAGAACTTCTAAACCTGATTCCACAAAGACCAAAATCATCTCTGCATACAACGCGTAAGTAAAGAAGAATAGAGGGGTGAAATTTAGTGAAACAGGCAAGAAACTAACCTGCCGTTACTCCCGTTGCGAGAAATACAGTAAGCAACAAAAGGAAAAGAGCAAAAGGGGGTCCATTTCCGGTGGCAAAATTACGCCTATGAAACCCGTGGTGAAGACAGGAAGAAGTGAAGTGAAACCACTAATTTCGACAAGAAGCGAGTTGGGTCTTTCCTCAGGATCAGAAGAAGATTGATGTTGAGAGAAAGTTGAGAATAAACCTGACGCCGAATGCTTATACTGTGGAGGTTTACTCTCTGAAGACCACGATGGTGAAGAATGAATTCGATGTCAAAAATGTCTATAGTGGGCGCCCACACTACGCGAAGAATCCAAAAATAGCGCGCGTGTGTTTGTGTGTGTGTGTTTGTTTGTTTGTGACAGGCGTAAGAAATGACATAAACTTTTTTATTGGGGTCGCTAAATGTTATGAACAATTTCATATCGTAGTACTAATTAATCAAACTTGCTGTTTCTGGCCTCCCTAACTAGTTTGCTTGTTCTAAGTGTGAGAAACTCCTAGTACCCCACAATAGGAGCCACCTTATATTAAGTGTCGATTTATAATGTTTCGTACAATTTGTATCATGTGTAAAATGCATTATTGTAATGAATTAATAAATAGTGCGCTTAATGAAGGATTGTTGAGCCTCAGAATGCATTAAAAGTTGATTGCTTATTATAAAATGTATTACTGGTGTGACCAAAATACGAAACGTACCCCACACTAGGTAACTTTACCTTCCTGTTAAGAACGGGCTTGCTCCTTCCTGTAACCGCGAATGTCTTCAGTCCAAGCGATAACAGCCTCTGCAGGTAAAATATCCTGAGATCCACCCAAACAAACACAGTGTAACTCCACTTATCCGGACGTTGGTTATGCGAATCGGTTTGGCCCATCGGGTAAATTTGTCGAGAATTGTACAGAACTAACTTGTCTTGAAACTACCGTTTATGGGATCAAGTACAGTACAGTGTTTTGGCTTCTAGAGCGTCAAATCAGGTGTGGTCGAAAGGTTTAGATGCAGGTACATGCTGCAAATAGTAACAGCCAAACTTCAAACTGCCAGTGTAGCCTATTTTTAAAGAAACCCCCAATTAATCGGATTTTCTATATATCCGCATGGCTCGCTGTCCCGATTAATCCGGGTAAGTGGAATTCTACGGATTTTCTTTCCCAAGGAACTGCCTGCTAGATACCAGCACCATATCTCCAATAAAAGCAACCCTTTGCACTAATATGTCTAGGCCTCCAGCCAAGACATCAAAACCTTTAGCGCAAACGCATTCCCAGTTAATTTTTTAACGCACGGTCTTTTATATTCTAGCTGTGCTTTTCAAACGAAGAATAATTAAACTGACAGAGAAAAAAGACGTGCGATAAACGCGTCTGTTTCATTCAAGTAGCTTCATAATTAGGTTCTGGATTCTAATCACTTCAATCCTGATGATGGACTAATATCCCCCCCCCCCCCCGTCCCCCAAACAAAACGCTTGTATCCACTTAGAAGACTACACGGTGTCTGACTACGGAAGATCATAATCCTAACACATGGCGCATATGAAATTTAGTTGAACGACATTATTTCTACAGTCGTATTACTCTCGTCACAATGCTTACAGCACATATTTATTTTTTTTTCCAACTAGCTACGACGCGGTGTAATCTAAGCTCTAGAATGAAGTACTCTCTGAAACTCCGAGGACAGTTTGTGGGCACGTGTGAGGTTGGTGGCTAGTTCCGCTTAACTCTGAAGTGGATGGTGCCTAACTTACTTCATTGTTATTACTGCAAGAGTTCAAGCCCGTTGTCACCACATCCCAGCCTGTGTGGCCGGCTCCAACAAAATTGAAACTCATGGAAACCGTGGACTCTGAACTTGTCTAAAATGGTACTGCTGAGTAATTACACAGGTCAGCACACGTGACATAATGTCACGTAAATCCACGCCCTTAACTTCTTAACATCATTGAGGTAATGATTGTTAACATAATGGTTACCCTATGTACAGCTCCAATCTAACATTCAAAATATTTTTTTTATAGAGAACATTCCTTTGTGTTATTAAAATAAAAGCCAACCAAATAGTTTCTGGTTTCAGTTAAACACAATACACTTTTTCTCTTTTTACCTTAACGAAAATTTTCAGTCAATTGACCATCATCAGGCCATCTTTACAAAACCGTAAAATAAGATGCATATAGTGCAAATAGCATTCGCGTACTGTGGGATATCATAAGATTGAAAAATATGTTAACACATATCGAAGAAGAAAGAATCACAAACAAAATGGGTAAAATTTACATAACTTGGAAAACAAACTAAATTCCTTACAAAATTATTTGAAAATTCCAATCTTATAACTCTTTCAAGACCGAAAACACTATAGGAAAATTATTAAATAACAAGAACATTAATTCAAATAAATTTAATAAATGTGGCATTTATCAACTAACATGTCAAGATTGTAAAAGAAAATATATTGGACAGAGAGGTAGGCCCTTTTATATAAGGTTCAAAGAACACTTTCATGATTATAAACATGGAAATGATAAATAAACATTTTCACATCTTTGAGGTAATAAAAATTCTATTGGTTCTTTGGAATATATTATGGAGATTCTACTTACCCGATAAAAGGCGGAATGATAAATAATTTGGAAAGATTCCATATTTATGATGAAACTAAGTTAGACAATCGAATTGAAGACAAATGCACGATAAAATTTAATGTAATATTTGATACAATAATTCAAAGAAAGACTAGCAAAGGGCACTCACCGCTGTAACGCCCTGTACCTTCTTTAACTCTGTTCAGTCGTTAGTTGCAACACATTACGGACACACGTATAGGCCGAGCCTCTAATACACTGCAAAAAAATACGTAGTCATATACGCTCACACCGATTCGCGGTTTGTATCTTTGTTACAAATTAAATTAAACAACTGAAACTACACAAAATTTCAGAATGGTAAACACAAACTAAGGATTACACGGATGTGAATAAGATATCCACCGATATAAATAAAACTCGGAGCAGAGACTAAGAATATCTACATTTACCATCCGAAATTCAGTGTATACGACAAAAAGTTACAAACGCTGTGCAATAAACTGTGACTCAAAATAACAAATACATACATATATTTTAATAATAAAACATTATTCAACTTCAATAGAAAATCTTTTACATGTATAATATATATTTATTTTGTTTCAGCTTCCAACAATTATTTAGTACTAAACAAAATTTTGATATATCACAGGGTATAAAACCATTCATTTTATAATATTTTGAATATATTTTAATACATTTTTAAGTCTTATGGGATCCCATAGTACGTGAATGCTATTTGCACTGCACGCACCTTATTCGAAGTTTGCGTAAAGATGGCCTGATAATGGTCAATTGACTGAAACATGGTGTCAAGATAAAAGTAAATATATATTGTTGTGTTTGAAACAATAAACTATTTTGATGTCTTTTCACGCTCAAAAGTTTTTTTACACGCATGATACGGCCTTTTCAGACATTTCTTAGGATTCCCACAAAAAAATATATTTTTTTAACCGCTTATACTTTAAGTAGGGAATTTACTGTGAAACGGGAACTAAATTATATTAGAGCCATATTAGTCCACTAACCACCAGTTTACCTTCTTCACTTCCATAACCTTTACCTTAGGGGAATTCGAGTAAGTGTAGGCGCGTAAAATACTTTCTTAAAAATGCAGGCAATGTTTCACAGGAAGCAGTTCATTTGAAGGATGCAAAATTGTAGAAAATTGGCTTACATTTTTTTAACTCATGGTTCCGTGTATCACAATTCAATGTTAATAAAAATCCAACCAGATGCAACAGTACGCAGATATTTACTCACTGCAAAGTCACTCTTCATGTTTCGGGTGTCGCAGCACCCATCAGGCCTGCAGGCCACGTTGGAGGGAAGTAGCTGTACCTGTACCGGAGGTTGCGGTTACAGTTTTTAGTACTCCTGATGATGGGTGCTGCGACACCCGAAACATGTAGAGTGACTTTGCAGTGAATAAATATCTGCGTACAGTTGCATCTGGTTGGATATTTATTAACATTGAATTGGCTTACAATATGGCAGCACCAACTGATATTATATTGAATATATTTGCAATTACAACATTCTTTTCTGAAAATGGGAAATGCGCAACCTTGTCTCGGTACGTCAAGTAAGGGAGCTCGGAAGGTCGGATTGCGCATCAGGGTAGTGACAGTAACTTGAAGAGCTCTCTGAGTAGAACAACAGTCACACGTAAACTGGTCTGATCCGTAAGCTTTACGAGCCACCATTCCTTACACCTACGATAATCTATCCATTCTTCCTACTCATATTGGACGTATAATGTTAGGTATGAGGACAACAGTTTTGTCCAACAGGTTTCGTTTCACAATTCTGCGTTTACATTTTGCTTTATAGAACATCTCCCGACAAAATCCTTGACAGCGGATTATCATGCCTGTTTCAACGTACATGACTGAAGCGCTGAAACAACACACATGGATTCCCGCTATCTCCAGACAGTCTCGCCCACGGACCTTTTCTTTCTTTTGCAGTCGCCTTGGGTAACTTATGGCGAGCAGTGTTGTTGCCACTTTCAAACATGTTAAAAAATTATGTTGGGGGGGGGGGGGTTTTGTGCTTTAAATTACGAAAATTATCAAAACGCCTGGGTATTTGAACTTCATTGAAGCCTTGATTTCTTAGAAGGCTGTAATTTTCGTGCAGTCTGGTTGAAAACTTCTGTCTCTTGCAAAATATGATCAGCCAGTCTTTTCCAGCAATTTTTCCCTTTGTTCAAACTGTCTTCAATACCAGCTCTTCTCCGCATTATCAAAGGCTAATTCTGTTAGACCACAAAATCTGGCGTCTGAATCTCTGAAACAAACAGGTAATTATTTCTCTTCTTTATCTGGAAGCGTAACCTTGAAGCGACCTAGAGACTTTGGTAATGTCCCCGTCTTCAGCCACTTCCTCAGCGTTGATTCAGGTACTTCGAAGGCTTCAGCTATTGGCCTCTTGCTTTCTGCAGCTTATATACGTCGGTTACCGTAATCATAATTTCAGCCGTGAATTTTAATTGCATCCCCTATCCTCTTGCGCTTGCCCATTGCCTCTAATAGAGAAACACGCTGTACAAAACAAGACAACCTTCCTCTAAAAAAATACGAACAAGGTAACTTCATAGAGCGCGTAAATGTGGTTTTTCTAGGAATGCGCGCAACCTTACCCCGCGCACTGTTAGACGACTCGTCCATTTTTATAATCTCTTCCTATGACCGCCATATTTGTTACATTGTGTTTGAATAAACAGCCACATAATACACGTATGTTTCATATTGGGATTTTATAAGATACAACCTTACCTTTTGGCCAGAAGTCTTTCAGGAGAAAATTCTTACTTAATCACACAAAATTGTTACAGTTTTCCTAATCAAAACTGAAAATTCCCACTCAAATTTATCACAAGGATCACACATCTTCGAATATTTTACTCCACTGGCCTTAGTAGTTGTGGAACTGCCACCGTGTGCATTGTGCTGCTACCTATGGCAGGTTTCGAGAAATTAGCACAGCGTACTCTTAGAAACTGCGGATTTTACCAGAACTTACCTTACCCCTTAACTGGCAATTACCAGACTATCTGGCAATAACTTAAAGTCTTTAGAACAGTAAAACATTTCCCTTTCCCAGGAATAATGTCTCGTACTACAATCCGCCTGTTGGTATTCTTATGACGGGTTTCATTTTTTTAATCATGTCTCGTATAACCGAATAATCTAATATTCATTTTAGTACGAAGAGACTCAGTCCCATTGCTAGGCCTGCTGTAGCCAAGGCCATTCCATTAAACATGGGTTTAAAACAGGTTTGTACATAATGCTGACTGAGATTATTCCAGAGACTGTCACGAAAATGAAAGCCATGGTAATTCTGCTTCGAACCCGGGCCGTCCTTATTCAGATTCTCGGAACTGGATCTGCTCCCCTGACTAATGTTGTTCTTATTTCCTCCAGATTCTGATATTACACCGAAGTAGCAAAAACGTGGCTACCTTCCACGTTCATCTCAGTTCAACATCGTGATATTCTATATCATATAATTCATATTATTGACACACAACTCTATAATTCAGTCCATTTTTAACAAGTTGATAATTTCTCCGCTTGTCACGAAATTCTCCAAACCTTATAGAATGAGATTTTTCACTCTGCCGACAAAAATCCTCCAATTAGACTCCAAACGTTCTCGCGCTGTTTCTGTGTGAACAATTGTAATATTTACAGTTATGTCACAAACTAGAAAATGCACATTAATAAAATGTATTTTATCATATATTACTATTCACCGACATGCTTCGGTCGCTTCTATGACCATCATTATACTGTCACACACAAATACCACAATATAGAACTATTTCACCCGATGTTACACTTAATAACTTGAGCGTTCCATGTGGTCACAAGATGTCGTGTTATGTCGTCCTTCAAAACAGGTAAAATCGGGTGTGTTTATGTTTATGTCAAGCGGTCTCCGCTATGGTGCTCCTCTAACAGGGTGTCTATCAGCTATAAACAGCTAAGAAGCAAAATAAACAATCCCAATTTTATCAGTTTCAACAACCTCATTTGACCGTTAATGACCACACGGAAAGCATAAGGCATTAACTGTTTCACTGGGTGGTTGTAGTTATGCAGTTTGTGCGACTGTCGTATATTGCTGATATTCTTGTGTGACACCCTGAAGATGGTCAAAGAAGTGACCGAAACATGTCGGCGAATAGTAATTATGATAAAACATGTTTTATCAATGTGAGTTTTTTAGTTTTTTACATAAATATTCCTCAGTGCAAGGTTATGGAACACATAAAATTGTAATGTAATTCCTCCAACTTAGTCGTCGTCTACAAAACACTATTTTACTCCACTTTTGTCAAATATGTTGCCTCACTACATGAAGTTAAATTTGTAACGAATTCATACAGGGAAGTGCACGCATGGCTTCACGCGTTACTGGCCCTGGTACGAGATAGGAGTGAGTGGTCAGTTTGCCCCTGGGAAATAGTCCCCCGATATCCATAATCCAAAAGTTCAGTTACATATAAGCGGCAAATAAAGCCAAGGAAACCTGTACAGAACAAATTTTATATGGTCATTCAAACATCACCATACTTTATTGAAATATGCACGCTGATGTAGAGGACATGAAGGACTCAACACTGGAATCGATGACGATATAACAACCACTAATTAGTGAAACCTAGCCCCATAAAGCTTGGAGGTGAGGCTTCTCCCATAGCTATTTGGCAGATTATTTCGTGGTGGCACATGAGAATTTCCTGGCCCTAAGTTTCATAAGACAAATGTGTCACCGGAATATGAAATTCATGCTAATGCTATATAAAATATTTCGTTATTTTCAATCGATTTATAATTAAATTTCAGTACGGTCTGTTACTTTTGACAGCCAGAGTACTTGTTACACAGAACTATTAGCACTATCTGAAATAATTTTCAGAGCGCTATCCAAATCATTTACTTGCTTAGCCTGTGGCTGGCATGAGGCTCCTGCCAATACCTCAGAATACAGAGCGTCGAATGGAAGGATTATTGGTAAATAAGGAACTGGAAAAGAAGTGGAAGGTAACGCCGTGACCTAATGGGTGGGCATGCTGACCAGGCTTTTTTCTGGTCAAACTCAGTAAACCCGGAAGAAATCGATCGAAATCGAAATGTCCAACCTGGAGGCGACGATTTGCACTCAGGATCCCCCAAGTGGAAATATGAGTGCTAGCCTCTGGACGGTAACGACCGGTGAAGGAGTGATAATGGTTTTTACTTAATGTAAAGAGGTTTCACTAACTGCAGGTATTTACACAGAACTGACTTTTACGTTAAGTGTTGATAATAAAGCAGAGTATATTATCGACACTTCGGACAGAATGTACAAAATCACAAAAAATATGTCACTTTAGACTGCTTCCCGAACAAGGTTCGAAAGAAAAACTCTAACCACTACATAATATTCTCCCTCTCTGCCCCGACTTTCGTATGCTTCAATCCATTATCAGAAATACCAACTTGGTCAATATGAAAATATTTCGAGACGCGAGAAATTCCTTACTCATTTATCGCATCCGTGATTTCGATAGGTCGTAGACGTTCAGACACGTACTTCTTCAGGCGCATGTTGAGTTTCTTTTGGTGCGGCGCGTGTGAAATTGCAAGAAATAAAAAAAAATCACGAGTTAGATTAGGTTTTAAAACCTGCAAGGTCCGTAAGTAGCGCCAGCTGCTTCTACTGCCTGTTTGTCTACCACCCACCATTCTATTGTATTTCTCTTCTAATTTCTTCTGAAAAGATTATAAACTATTTTAGCTATTTTAGCTTGCTGGGCTGGACGGGAAATTTCAGCCCAGGCAGTGTATTTCTCTTAGCCCCACGTTGCTCGGACCGGCTGTGGAATTCATTCAATTTCTTATCCAATGAGAAGAAAGGAATTTTTTTCATGGAAAATGCGGGCGAAGCGTGAAGCTGCCTAAAAAACTTAAGTTATCAGTAACTTAAGGCTGTCTACAAGCGGGTGTGATGCTCGGGGGGGGGGGATTTTCGCTATCTCCTACTTCAGTATTGTTTTCGGCCGTGAAGTCAGTGATTGATAACCCTTTACACATAATGCACAGTACTATTATCCAATGCCAGCGCTGTGTAATCAGTCTGCGTTGGTAACACATGTTAATCTTGGTATGAGTATAGACGTTTATCGGTCGTTGACTTACTGTTTTTATATAAAATAATCCCAATACGCCAAATTTCGAAATGTCAGACGTTTTACTTCCGATGAAAACAAAATTATGTAACAATCATAATGTTTAGTTCACCTGCTGCCCTCCAGTCCCTAATTCCATAGTCATAAACCATTTGAAACTCTCCCCTTAGCAGTAATGGAGTTTAATATGAACATGTGCAGATGTGGAGCTGTTCTGTTACTGTAATGATGGTGCGAATACTGAAGTGAATTAGCCAGTCAATAATTTATAATATCATAATGAGACACTTGCACACAAAAAAATATGTGCGCATGATTATGTTTGTGTGCGCCCGTATTTTGCGTCTGTCCTGTGATTTTTTTTAGAACAACCGCACTCACACTATAGTGGAGATAAATTTACTCTCTTTTTCAAATATTTATCTTTCCGACTACGTACATTTTAGCATTATATTGGTCAATAAAGAACGATCTCATTTTATAGAAATGAAGGTTAATTTCTATGAGGTGAGGAACATTATTCTTTTATTTACTCTAAGTGGCAGGATTATGGAGATTGCAGTGTGTTTCCCATTATATAATTAGGCCATCATCAGTTCGCCCTGTTGTAAGAATGCAAAAGGATACTGTGTCCATAATCTGTTGTGTTTACGTACAAACGTGTGAACAAACTTCTCAAAACTCGAGGAGCCACCCCAAAATTCAAGGCCCCAGGTGGGTGATATGAACCAGTTTCCACCAAGAGGACCCATATATATTAGATACCCCCGCCAATTTTAGTCGCTACGGCCATCTTGTACCGACGATGGTGTGTGTGTATATATATATATATATATGTGTGTGTGTGTTTACATATATATATATATATATACACAAATACATACATACATACACACATGCATACATACATACATGCATACATACATGCATACATGCATACACGCTTACACACATACAAACACACACACATACATACATACATACATGCATGCATACATACATGCATACATATAAACACATTATGGCAGCAAACTTCTTAAATAAAGCAGGCGAAATACGCCGTCTAATAAAATGTTAAAATTTAATTTTATCTTTTGGAATTTATTGAAAAAAATTAAAATTAAAATCCCAATTAAACATTCTAACAGCAGAGCCGAAGCGGATGTCAATAATTTTTTACAAAGTTCAACTAAATTGTGTACCTAATTACTGAAGCATATTTATGGTACTTCCTGGATATTTCAGTTTATTGTTGCTGTTGTCACGTTCTTTGACCTTCCAACTGACCTCCTAGATGTGGTTATGCAACGGAGGTACACATGACGTGTGAAGGTTATCGATGACTGGGGGGGGGGGGGGGCCCGTTTTTTTTTCATTCCAACTTTTTTGGGATTTCGTAAATATTATGAAGGTTT
>Ga0136643_10005827_pt1 | contig 17502 bp, 10 predicted proteins | sample TergutLab28metaG_FD_96883 | JGI IMG/M metagenome (GOLD analysis project Ga0136643, IMG submission 96883) | Labiotermes labralis P1 segment gut microbial communities from Petit-Saut dam, French Guiana - Lab288 P1 (version 3) (version 3) | ecosystem: Host-associated > Arthropoda: Insects >... | reverse complement strand
TTCGTATGGAGGAACAGAGCCCTACAAGAAGAGTTCTGGTTGCAGTGGTAGAAGGAAGAAGACAGAGGGGCAGGCCGAAACTAAGATGGGAAGATGGTGTGATGGAAGATGTCAGGAAGTTGGGGGAGAGAAATTGGAGGAATGCTGCAAGGAATAGGGACAGCTGGCAGAAGCTTCTGAAGAAGGCCTTGGCTCAAAAGGGACTGTTGTGCCAATGATGATGATGATGAAGAAAACAATTACTGTTTGTCACACATTGCAGCACTACACACGCACGAGGTTAAAAAAATTTTAAAATACGTAGCTGCACGTGGTACACAAAATTAACATTAGCAGTCTTTGAAGCTTTATTAAGTTCTGTCTATCCACTTATGATTTGGACTGTCCAATATGAGATTTCCAACGTGTACACATATATTCAATTTATTTAATTACACCGAAAACGTAAGACTTGCCACGAAACTGTACTGGGCATAAAATGTGTGTTTCAGTCTTCCGTATAAAGCTTGTTCAAAATATTTTCCTCTCCGACGAAGATTTATTGCGTTACACTGGAGATGCAAGCATAAAGTCATGTAGGTCTTCATGTAAAGTGGTCATTACATCGTCCCATTTCAATTCAAATTCAAACAACTTAACTTTCTTCCTGGAAATTCCCATACATGAAATCTCATGAAAATCAGCTCAGCCATTCTCGAGTTCTTAAGGGCACACAGACAGACGACTGGAGAAGGTATAATAGGCCTTTCAGCAATGATGCAAACGTTCTTAAAAGGAAAGTTTCGTGTCCAAACCACGAGGGCTGTGTGTATAAATAAAGAACGAAGCTAGAATCCCCACTCAAGTAGGCAGAGAGCAAAAATAAAATCTGTAATTACGTCTTACATTAACAAATATTCAAAGAGTTCGCGTGTGTGATGCTGCTATGCTAGCATAGGGAAAAAATCTTACTGCGACTGCCTTGTTAGATTTCCACTCGTATAACCTCCCTAAAAACTCAATGCTCGCTTATTACGAGCCCCATGCAGTGTTCGCCATACACTCTTCATGGTCTGCAGCATTGTGCATTTCCCATGATGTCAGACCAGGTCCTTGAAGCAGACGGCAGAGAACACAAATAATAACACAATTAATAAAATTCCTTAGCAAGTATAAAATTGTTCATCATGTCTCCATAATAGTTTTAAATTTTGGGGTTATTTTTCTCTATATGCAAGTACATTTTTGAGGTCACTATGTTATCTGTTCGTGTTATTTTGTGTCCTTCTGTTTCAACTTTCAACCAGTTTAAATATTTGCAAATGTGTCGGTTAGATGCTTGCATTTAATAATTAAACTTTGATGGAATTATAGACTTAGAGCACTGAAACCTAAAGCCAAAATTCGAAATATCATTCGATTATTAACTAATTATTGTTTCCACTGAGGGAAAGGTAGGTACACTATTTCAAAGAGGAAGCATATAAACAATACCAACTTTTGACTTCTTAGATAAAGTTTGAGTTTAATTATAACACACCTACGAATTATTTGAGACACTAATCAAAACACACACTTAGAAATGGTACAAAACAATTGTTCAACAGATTATCTAACAATTATAAATAATATCAGTTCAAAAAAAATTAAATATTATGTGTAATCATCAGCGAGGTACGGCGTACCTCGTGGCCATGCACCCACATGCAATTTTCAGAGGGTCTTTCTGCTTTCAGGCATGATCTGTTTTGACGGCATTCACTTTTAAGTGACAGGTCAATATTAAACCTACATACCCGTTATAAAAATTAAAAGAGGGGGTTTCAAACTTCATGTGTAACAAAGAAATTGGTTAGTACCATATTCACGTCAGACAGCATATGAAATATTTAGTAACTCCCGTTTAAGAGAACCTGTCCACAGGTGCACATTGGGTATCACCACTACGTTGTGGTGCAGGTATGTGTATATGAACAGTAGCATTGCTTTAGACGCTGCCTCATATTTGTTTCGGCTCAAAAATAAGTAAATATACACATATATAAATGCACTTAAACTAAAAGGGAAACACTGTACACCCATGTCAATGATAATGGACTTTGAAGTATTGCAGTGCTGAACATTAATGTAGACATCACAAGTATGACAATGCAAATAAATAAAACCGTATATAAAAAGTAGTGCAGACGTTGATGGGATATTTTTTGCATCATAAGCCGCTTGAAAATATATCATCAACATATGAAGAGTTGTAGTTAGGTCACTCATACTAAAAAAAAAAAAAAAAAACTCCATTTTTAGGCAACTGATTGCGATCAAATGGAGTGTACGATTTTGACAGGACACTGCATTTATTTAAAAATTTTCTACCCACTTTGATATGACGTGCACATTCTGTTTGGAAGACAGTCTGCTTCCTCTGTAGTTACAACAGTTCCTCCACTGGAAAATACAGCTGTTGATTACGTTTATCAGTTGCCAGGTATTTTTAGTGTTCCTTAAGTATTTTTACGGGCAAGTCTACATAAAAAACAACAAAAATTGCGGCATGACTTCAACGCAGATGAAGCAGCAATGCAACAGACAAAGATCAGTTTACATAAAGGCCACTCGTCGGTTTACAACGACACAAGCAGTTTACATCAGGGACACGCGCTAGTCTACATCAAAGACACAGACCAATCTACATCAAGAACACACGCTAGTGTACTATCATAACACCATTCTACACGAACAGGACACCAACATGCACCAACGACACACACAATTCTACATCAGCGACACGCAAAACCACACATCAGCGACACCGAACAATGCACACAAGACACGCACAGCAATTTACATCAGTGGCACTCTTTTGAACACCCTGCAGGATGTATTCGTGGGAGGGGTGAAAAATGTTATGGTTTTAAAACCTGGTGCTGCAGACCGTTCTGGTGGGCTCCTTCGAAACTTCCCGAAATGCTGTTTGCTTCTTTTCGGTAACGTAGCTAGGTTTTTTTGGCGTCCGAGGCGACTAAAAAATGGCCACCCCTAAGAGAAATTACGAAATTTTAAGAAAAAAACACTTAGTATTTGTTGAATTTCCTGTTAATCGTGTCAATAATTTTCATACTGTTGACTGCGTATCAGTTTTTATTTAAAGTATAATTTTGCTGCTGTTTGCTACCCCTTGGCCTCCGCCGTCGGGGGCGACCCCCCCCCCCATCGCCCCCCCCTAGCTAAGTCCCTGCGTCTACTTATTGTAATATGCTTAGTATTTGTGTACTTAGTTACTCAATTAAAGGAAGAGTTAGATTGCACCAATTTCGTGCTATTCTTCCCCGTCGTTTTTTTTATTGCACTAACGTTTAGAAATGTTGCAGAAACTGTTGCTTCAAATGTTGCAAACTAGTTGCACGGGGGCGTGCCTCCTGTTGCTGCTGTGACAGTTCGGTTATGCTGTCACTTCACACGGTTTACAAGTCAGTGTTACAGTGCTACAGTTTGTGCCGTATGCTATGCCGCATTTACTACTAAACCAGTCTCTTTATCAGCGACTACCAAAGCTTCTGAATTTTTATTTACAGAACGTAAGCTTTCGCCCAACATATTAACATCATCAACATAAACTAGAAACTGATGTTTACCATTTAATATTAAGCCATCCCGGTCTACCTGAACCCTCCTAATGGCGTACTCTAAAGCAAAGTTGGAAAACAATGGCGACAAAAATCTCCTTTTTTTCAAATCATTCTTAATAGGAAATTTTATTTCCTTTTTATTTTCATAGGGATACAATACTCAATGAGAATTCCATACAAGACCTCTCTCCTAACTGAATCATATACTTTCTTCTAGTATACAGACAGCCATGCACTGATTCAGTGTATTCCCATTTTTCTCAAGTATTTGACTAATGCAGAATATATGATCAGTAGTTGGCCTGTAGCTTCGAAATCCACATTGATGTTTCACAATAATCTCCTCTACATATGGAGTTAACCTTGACAGCAGGATGTTGGGAATAATTTTGTATGTAGTTTATAAAACCGACAAGTGGGTTCCTCCGTGTCACTAGAACATGGGGCGTCTGCAGGTTGCTGACAGGCGGACGGCTTCCAGATGTGAAGGGTACCTGCGAATATGTTGAATAAGCAGTAGCAGAGGGTGGAAAAGGAGTAGCCCTCAAGCTTGGGGGTTAGGAGAAGTGCTATCAACTCGTCGCCGTAAAAACGTACGATGCTGCGAAATATCTCACACGTCGAACCGCTATGGATATCTAGCTCACAAAACCGCATTGCGATTGCATTAGAAAACCAGTCGCTGACTATTACATACAGATAAAATTCGTGTTTCTTTTGAGCACTGTTCGAAACACATAACCACACTCTGTCGGAAAAACACGGAGAATTTGGTGTTCAAAAAGGCAGTACATATACTATCCAGCAGGGTCTGTTGGTTAAGCGTACAGCCCTAAACTTCAATTGCAGTTTTCAAACGTCGCTTAATCTGAAGCTGTAACGAATAACCATCACACGAATAAACATTCAGCACTTGCAGATACAGGCTCGGTTGTAGCTCCTAAGAACATGGCACTCATAGGACACATATTGGCTAGTGAAGTACTCTATGAGAATACGCAGAACTCTCTGTGAACTGACTTATATCATTCTTTTAAATTAGTATCATTCACCTTGGAAAGAGAAAATGATTAATCCCTGAAGGACAGACATTTTCTCCTGCCGAGAAACCGATTAATTTGCAATTGCTAATTGCTCTTAATTGTGTCAAAATGTAAAAGTCTTCTCGATATGGCGTATTTCTGAGTGATATGGGAAAATGAAAAGCTGAAAATTGTAGACATATAAAATGAGGCATTATCAAGGTTTGCAAGTATGAATATTCATCCAATATATTGTGATTAACTAATTACTTGTTACTCATAATTTTCAATAAAGAAAACTTTACTTACATTTCCATATAACGGTTTTAAGTGACATGGTTATACATTTAGAAATTTAAGTGTTAGGCCGTAGAGATTATTAAAGTCCAATTATGCTGTTAAATATGTGCGAACACAAAACTGTTTGTACTGACTACATTTCTGTTATGTCTTTTGACGTTTCGTATAATACGGACAAAAAATATGTGACGGAAAGTATAGCGTATAATTTCTCTGTGAAAGATTCTCCTTTTTTCTCACCCTTAATTTCTATTGTCCAACTCAGAGTCCTGATTTTAAGCACCCTCAAACTACATGCATGCGCTCGTATGACAGAATAACAGCAAATATTCTGGCGTTTTGCTGACCGTGCATCTCAGTATATTTATCTTAGTATTTAACCAACTTGATGCACAAAATTTGTTTCACAATAAGTTTTATTTCATGCCTATACATGTTTCGAGCACATGTGCTCGAAACATGTATAGGCATGAAATAAAACTTACTGTGAAACAAATGTTGTGCATCAAGTTGGTTAAATACTGAGATAAAAGCAAATATTCATTTGCATATATCGAGTCCATTTGATGTAATATTTTCAACACATAATTAGGGACGAATTATAATCTCATTAGTTCAGGTAAGCAAAATCCAAAATAACGTTTTTGGTCTGTCTCTGTTACAAATAATTAGGTGAAGTTCAAATACTCCTAACTCAATGGTCGGAGAGAAACATATCCACGTTAACAGGACACATATGTCTAGGAATTACCGTAGGAAGTACCCAGAAATGACGTGTATTGGTGATAAAAGCGTGAATCGAACTCCAAAGCAAGTCTCAGAAAGAAGCAACACTTAGTTCCTTATGAACCTACAGTAACAATCCCAAGCAATTTTAACATTTCCACTAACAGCCAAACAACCTAAAACCTGCTTCTGCACCTGAATAAAGAAAACCACTCAACCTTACGCAATAACTACTAAATTTCTTACCGAAGCCTATGTTCTCTCTGGCTATATTTAGTCTACATAAAGCGCTGGTTGCTTGCCGGAACGTCTGGGGATTTATCTTTGCTTTCTTTGGACACAAAGTGAAACTTCCGCTACTTAAAACCAGCAGAAGAAAACATTAATGGCACTGGATTTCATGCTTCAGTTGGTACTAAATTTTAATTATTTCCAGAAAAAAATAGATTCTAGATCACATACCAACATTGCTTATTCCGCCAGTCATACTTTATGACATTTAATTAAGCCGTCTGTTATACCATAAAGGAGTAGCGTGCCTTTGGAATGCAAAATGAAATTATCTTAGGTCAAAGCAGTTAAGAACAGAAGAGTCGTATTGCTTTGCTGAAGAAACGAACAGTAGAACTGGTGTGTAAAAAAGTTGTGGGCATAATAGGACTTATCTTTAGAAGAAACATTGTACAGTCTACTCTATCTGAGTCCCGATGATCCACAATCAAAGTACCTGTAATTAACAGAAACTTCATCCCAAGGAAACAAAATCGTTCCCTTATGGTTCTGTTACAAACAGGCTTCATTTATTCTATTTTGTTATTAGTATTATTACAGCAAGCTGACCGTCAGGAATTTCTTAATTTCACAACATTAAGTCCCAATTTTAAAGTTTTCCTCATATATTGATCCGTATAAAGTGGTTCAATCTAAGATTTCCCTGTGGCTTCACCGTATCAACCGACTGCTTTTTAAGATTATTCTGTTTAATTTTCGTCAGCTATTCTACTAGTTTCTCGAAATTTACAAGGCAGATTTTGGATTTGGTAGCCAAAGAATAAAGTGAAGAGGAACTTTCGTTACAGTAAGGAAATTAGATATCAAGTAAATTTTGTTCTCGGACTCTAACCTTCCCAATAGCCAACTTCAAAATTTCCCTTTCTACTCCTCCACTTGTCTCCATTTTTAGGGTGCAATGAAATTATGCAAGAAGTGGCGCATGAATAATTTATAAGGTTTCCTCACCAGAAGCAACTGTCTCTTATTCCGAACCATCCACCCAACATCAAGTCACCACTCTCTCCTTCCTCTTTTCTCACTCTTCCTTATTTTCTGTTCCATCTTCGTCCCTATTTCCCTTGTTGCATGTCGTCTGCTCCCCCTTTTCCCCGTCAGATATTGGCCACTTGCACATTTCATGATGTTTCTGTAGCCGACAAACCTTTTCTCCGCACGTCGTGCTGAGTGAAGCGCCGTCACTGAACACAGGACACACAGCCTTCTCAGTTAAGGGTTTGACAGTTTGACACTAATTTGGATTTGGACGAGGCGGTGTAAGGAAAATTGGAGAAGACCGACCAAAAATATCAAGTAGCTAGTTCCGACAGATATACAGGGAGAAAACCCGTGCCGGAATATTGATTGCCTCCCGAAGACAGGTTCAAGCGTTGGACTTATGTCTTAAGTCTTCCTCCCAACCATGGGATTTGGATTCCGTTGCACTAGGGGCCAAGTATCTTTCAGAATGATAATACGATAACTGTCATCAGGAGACGGTTGACAGGCGAATGCTAATAAAGTCACATCATTTTCCAGTTTTTAGGTGTGGAGCTAAGCTAAAATTTTGTTCACTGTTACAAACCAAACGAAATCGAATTATTTATAGGTGTATTATCTTACAGCTTTCGTACGTGTGCGTACGTGTATGTGTGTGTATATATGTATGTATGCATAAAGGTATGTGTGTAGGTTATCTACGTATGTGTGTGTATGTATGAAATATCTAAAAGGTAAAACAATCGCCGAACAGGCCTATTATAAACTCAGAAAAATCCAGGAGGTTTTAAGCTCACAGATTTCAAGACAATCGGCACACGAAGGTAGTTAGGTTTTCAGCCTTACGCACCGGCCGCCTTTACTCTTCAAGAAATATTCCTGGTACTCACTTCTGTTAGAGGCTGAGTCGACCCCAGGGCCAAATGTATGAGCGTATGTTTGTTTATATACATATATATGAGTGTATGTATGTATGTATGTATGTATGTATGTCTGTAGGTAGGTAAGTAGGTAGTATGTATGTATGTAATATATATATATATGTGTGTGTGCATGTATGTAAGGAGTGTGTATGTGTATGTGTGTGTGTGTGTGTGTGTGTGTGTGTATATATATATATATATTCAAGTGTGTATGAGTGCATGTTTGTATACATGAATGTGTGTGTTCTTATATGCAGGTGTGTATATGTATGTATACATATAGACGTGTGGGTTTATATGAGTGCGCGCGCGCGTGTGTGTGTGTGTTTGTGTGTGTGTGTGTGTGTGTGCGCGCGCGCGCGCTTGTATATGTGTTTATATGTATGTGTGCCTAAAAGTATGGTCGATAACTTCATTTCCCGAAAGCGCTTTTCCATGTGCACTGGTCAGTGTCATGCAGCACCGTAAAATAAGCTGATCACTGAATGATGAAACTAAAATGTTTCGGAAGGAATGTCATGGTCTGATTTAAAATAGTATCTCAATATTTCCAGTAAGCCGCAAAAATCACGAAGGTCTCATTCCACAAAGCACGTCACATGACCAGATTGGAACCCACCCACCGCACAGTTAAGCCTAGGTTCTAAGCCGAAACCTCCTGTCTGCCGTCTACCATTACATACTCTTCTATACGTTCAAATGTGTGTGAATTACTTGGTGTAAGTCTAATCAGAGATCAGAAGTGAGACTTTGGGTTCTTAGGGTGACGACAGTAAAGAAAAGCTTCGAGGAAGCAGGCGTCTTGTGAGATTGTAGAGGGGTCCCTCTGACGTCGTTCAGTTTGGTAGACTGGTACCAGTGACACCGCGTTTTTCTTAGATGACCAAAAAACACGTTATCATAATCCAGAATACGAAGTATTCAAGTCAATATATTAACGTTCCTGCAGTTAAGAATTTCGTTGTCAACAATGTGAAGGACATCGAAGCAACTCAAATCTGTAGAGTGTAGTTAAAAAAAAAGATATAATCACGCACTATTCTTTCGTGTTTGGAAACTGTGTCAAGCCATTCTTCTCTCATTGTCACACGAAGCCACAGAAGAGGCACAGCCGTAGCTGAAAACCTCAACCTTCTCTGTCTTTCCATTACAGCGAAAAGTTTAAATTAGTTTCTAGATGATCCTCAAGTTGTACTGATTGCTGAGTGTCCCATGACGTTTCTGCAAATCCTTCCCGTACATTCTCACTTTTCATTTCACTCCTTCACCCCCTTTCACTTCATTTCCATCCATTTATTATCCAAAAGTACGTCTTATCCGTCCTTTTCATTTGCACTGGATTATGACTAATAACAACAAAGGTAAGCTGCACTAATGTGTGTGATAGGGTCATTTGTGAAGATGACGTGTCGTGCCTGTAACAGAGAAGTTTATGGTACGAAGTGTTTTGAAGTTTGTATAGATTAACTATAAAACTTATTAATGGACCCCAATGTTCTTCTTACGTGACTTTAGTGGACTAATATGCAAGGGTACACGCACTGTAACATTCTCATATCGCAGTTCAGGTTGTCAAGTAGACACCATTCTTACTCATAATTCAACAAGTATTGCGGTGTCTGAGCTGAAAGTAAATTCTGTCAGTATGAACAATAGTTTATATTGAAATGTACTGAAAATGCTTGGAAATTTTTCAAGAATAAGTTTTTTATATCAAAGCAAAATTGTTCATATAAAAACGCATCCGAAAATTAGTGTTTTTTTTAGCTTAATTGAAAATGTTTACTGTCATATATTGATAGAAGCTGTTTACCTTGTTTTAGTGTCAGAAACTCACTCCCGAAATTGTCCAAGAATTGTAAATATGCCCTGTATATTTCATGGAACAAGTACAAAATAGTTTTTGCACTAAGCCCATTATCAGCGCTGTACGATTCATTCATCTATTCACATATCAATATTTGTTTCTTATGCTGAATCTTGCCACAAAACGAAGTGTATATTCAGTTAGTCACATAGACTCTTCTTACACTGACTGTCCAGGTGGAGGCATTACGCTCCTCCAAATGTCTGTCAATACCAAAAAAAATTTGTAACATCACAGAGTATTTGACACTCTTTTTTGACATTCCATCCTGACCACGCTAGCAGACGCCAACAGAACTAGAATGACAAATACCTATTGCGTGTATACAGTGTTGAGATACTCCTGATGATGGACAGTGGACATGTCCGAAACATGTAGAGTACTTTGTCAAATAAATGTGAGAAACAGTGCATCTCGTTGGCCTTCATTATAAGAATATAAGAATATCACAGAGTACTTAAACATTTATCGGTTGAATCAGTTACTATGAGGCAACCCGATGGTTTGTGTCCATGCTTGTAAATGTCACATGCCGGAATATATCCTGAACCATTTCATTTAAAATTCACTTAAAATGTCCTAACAACCTGAATAATGTCCTCACACCTGCGCGTCGGACTCCTAAGCGGTCTTTCCTTCCTCTACGTTTCGCACTAATATTTAGTGCAGAGTTTCCCATTTCTTCCTCGAGTGTTCCATGTCACGCTAGGCCCTTCATACTTCATTTAGTCTCCCAAGCAGTGTTAGGTGAGAAGTGCAAGTTATGAAGTTTCGTATTATGAAATATTTTAAAACTCCTGCTATTTATTCGACCAGCCATGACACTATTCGGCACATTTACAGCGAGAAAACATTTTTTTTTTCGTTTTAGCCGAGTTTACGTGGGATTAATTTTAAAATTTGATACTCGGTTACTAACGCGCATATGGCTATAAATATCCATACATTTAAAATGCACTCACCAAGGAATATTCATGATTTATAGCTGGAAATGGAAGGATTTCCATTCTGTAGAGACACTCAACCCTAGAATGTATCTGTCGTAAGTTGTCTAAAAAAGCACACAGATATAAAAGTAAACATATAACAATGGACAAAGTTGAAAAATGGACAAATTGCAAAGCTTGGTAGCTATATATATGACCAAATAAATACGACGAAATATTGGTAGGACACTTACTGACTCCATGGAGCAGAGTCCTTCTTGACAAGTTAACCGGTTTTCAGCTTGTCAAGAAATTCCCCGCATTTTATGGAAACCAAAGGTTCACTACCACATTCACAAGTGCCCGCCACCTGTCCCTATCTTGAGCCAGCTAGATCCAGTCCATGCCCCACATTCCACTTCCTGAAGATCCATATTAATATTATCCTCCCGTGGTAGGACACTATAGCAGCGAATTTTCTACATTTTATACAAAATAAAAATTCGTGTATCTTGAAGATACGTCTCTGAAAGCCCTTTACAACAAATACGACTTACGTTGTAAACGTGTCTTCTTCCAATAACTCCTGACTTGTTCCTGGTGTTGAAAGTAAAAATTGTCCGCACGCGCAAACACAAAGCGTTTTAGACGTATTTGCATCTTGCACGTAGAACTACACATTCTCAATTTTGGTATTACATTTAGATGACGTACCTGCTTCGAGTTACTCTCGACATTCCGCATTAGTAAGTGTTCACTATAATCAGTGGAGACGTTTCAAGGTTCAGAACCATCAGTACTTCGACACGAAACGAAAATTCTTCGTCCCAACAAGAATCTATCTACTCAATGCGGACTGTCTGGATGCTACTTTAACCCTTATCCTGCTAACGTGGAGAATATGGTGAGCTCCTAATAATGCCAGCAAATGGCAGATGGAATTTAACTCGGCGTTTAAAGGGTTAATGACCATTTCTTCCGGAAGGCGGCTTTCGTATGCCACACTTCCTTTACTTTACATGGTAGGTACTCATACGTTATACTGTCTGTCACTACATAGGTATAACAAATATAAGCATAGAAGTTACAGGACTTCGTGCTTATAAAACAATGGGATGTAGAAACACAGGAAAGGCGGAGATGATTTACAGGCAGGGAGGATATGAACTGGCAATCTAAAAAACTGATCAAAACCAAAAGAAGAAAGAAAGGAAGAACGAGAATAAGAAGTGTATCTGAATATGAAATGTCACGAGGAGAACATCTTTCTTAAAAGAGAACCCAGGAGCGACTCTCATGTTCCGAATTTAAAATCTAAAAATCTTGGAAGATTTGCTGTTGCCACATTGGTATTTGGGAAATTCAAATCTTCTAGGATGTTACGTGTGTCCATTGGTATTAACGTGCAAAGGATAGCAGTGCCTTCATTTGCATAGTGAAGCAATCCAAAAGAAGCCTCTCACAAGAAACCTTGCTTGATCAGTGAACCTACGGATGTGTAGTGAGCGCACGCACTGAAAATCTACTCCGCTTTTCAAAATTTCTCTTCGACTTTGTGCGATAAGTTTGATAATTGTAATCCCAAAGTTTCTTCTAGTCCACATACAATAGCCCAGTGTCAGTTCCGTTCGAAATAACGGTGAAGTAATGATACATTATTGGTTTTCAAAGTTACTGGTACTGACTTCACACATTCTGTATTCATTTCGGGAAACGGAAAGGTGTGTCGTGATGTCCTGAAGATTAAGAGAGAGAGATAGAAAAAAAATTAAGAGAGAGAAGCCGTAGTTTGAAACTCAAAAGTCTACTGAAAAACTTATTAATGCATGTTACAAGGTGCTTAAAAATATCTGTACTTCTCCCAGCCGTATCGAATCGCTGTTTCTAAAAATGATGATAAGATTAAATTCGTCGTGTAGTGTCTTTATTAAAAATCTGCCCTCTTCACAATGTAAATAAAATAAAACAGAGGACAGAATAATGAGAGAAACCTATGACAGGGGGTTCGGCAATTACAACTAAATGCAATATCATCCAGGAAAAGGAACAGACATTGTAATATCCATGGGGTAACCTTAAAAACGTAACAGGAATCAGAAAGTCGAAACAAAGACCGAACTTGGTGTGGTGGTAACTTATTTACCTCCTTACGTTCTTGTTTTCAGTAGGTCTACTTACTCATGTAGGCAAAAAAATTGCAATTGGCACATTAATTTTGAATATTTACTAGTAGCTTTGATAATGGAGTAGGAAATGTGTAGATTCTAAGAAATAAAGGGCTTTAAAATTATACCGAAACGTTTCAGAATGAGAATGACAAAATTCAAGCGGTTCCTTGTTCTTTGAGTAGATTTCAACTAACAGTGACAAAAATCGTGGCTTGTATTCAGACACATAAAACAGAAGTTTCAGGCCCAAACATTATGTTCGAGTGTTTTATGTTACTCCTACCGTGTACATTCCTATAGTCAACATATCTACCAATGAATGCACTGAATAAACCGCAATATAATTCAAATCATAAACTACAATTCATAACAAACATCAAACCCCTACATGTTTTGGCAAAAAATGTCCTTGCACAATACACTAAATATAACTCCTGTGCCGAAACATGTCGGAGTTTGATACTTGTCACGAATATTATTTTATGATTTGCATTTTATTGCATTTTGTTGAGTGCACTTGTTGGTTGATATGCTGAAAGGGACCGCTCGTGTGTCTGACTGTAGGCTTTCTAGTAAAATGGGAATTTCAAATAATTTCACCTATTAAATTAAAATTGCTTATGACTGCTTGCATTCCATCTTGCGGAGAAATCCAGAGCTGAGTGTTTAACGGTCTATAGGCCTTTCTGTCGCTAGGACCCACGGAATGATAAGAAAATCCCGAAATATTTTATGTCAGTTGTAGAACGAAGAGACAGAAAAAAAATACACTCCTGGAAACATATTTATATGGATCAAAGTGTCATACAAGCCAATAGTAAAATTGATTGTTTGCAAACAGAAAAGGTATTTATTTTATTCGTGGTTTAACATCTGGATAAGAAGAAGAAATATTTATTGCTATAACACGCTGTGATAAAGCAGTCAAATTTCTGTCCCCTTCACCAAAAGGCAAAGTTGTCCACAAGAAGCAAGAGCGTTACTATAGTGTACCAGAAGACCAGATGTGTACATGATTCTAAATTCATAGTTACAATAATAAAGACTTTTCCTCAAATGATTTAGGGAAGACCATCTCAAACATAAGCCTGCAAATGTGGTTCTTATAATTATAGACGATCACAAACATTATTGCAGTTCCCACTTACAATTTCAGACTGCTGTTTGAAAGTGACATCATTTTCATTAGCTTTTCAAGTACCTGTCTTCATATTTAGCAGCGCCTGGAAAAGTGCTTTATTTGGAATTTGAAATGTTATTTAAGGAACGAAGCCGCAATCTAGACGACGTAAAAACTATAAAAAAACATCTGAAATCGAAAGAGAAATTTCGTCAGGGTTGCGTGGAATAAACCTACTGCCGAGGGTACTGGAGTTGTATCTTTTGAGTGAACAGAAAATTTTTATTTGGGCCAAATCTCAGTACCTAAAAATTTCTTTTCCATACCTCACACCAACGAAACTATATCTGGTGTGGAAACAGTAATGTGGGATGTAGTTTCAATTTCTGACCTTCTAATTCAGGAACAATTTTCGAATACCTCATCTAAAACTGCGAGACATTCAGGCATACTTTGCATACTAGATTTTATTCTTTCCTTTCTCCTCACCTGACCTCCAGACTTTTGAAGAAGGTTACTCCAATACCAAAACCACAGAATAGAAACGAATTCAAAAGAAGGCAACAGGCTATTGTTTACACTGAAGCAGTAAATTTAGTGTAAAAGCAAAATAAGTGGACAGGAAAGGCAGTAGAAGGGAAGCGTTAAAAATCAAAGGTAAAGAGTACCATTATTTCAGATCTAAAATAACTTTTACGATAAAGAACCTACAAAAAAAGACAATGCATATGTAATCAAGAGATTGCTGACAATTCCGATGCAAATAAGTACTGTGAGTTCTAAAAAAAATCTACCGTCGAGCAACAAAGAAAGACAGCGGGATCGAATGTGTGTGTGAACTGCAGAATGTGGCTGGCGGCGTGAGTTATGTTCGCTGTACAAAGACCGCTGCAGAAAGCTCAACGGAGACAAAAATGGCTACAAACAAAAGTGGATCCCGGGAAGTTCAATCGCTAAACTTAAGAGCTCAAGATCACTGAAGTATAAGATTGTGTACTTGCGACACAGTTTACATTTTAGTGTTCTTGATGCTTCATTACTTCGAGTAAAGCTCAACACTTATCATTTAACTCTCTTGCTCTTTGAACCTACGGAATATTTTCAAATAGTAGCGTCTCTCTCTGTCAGACGAGGACTACATCCCGGCGTATTCGGGAGAGATGCCGCAAAGACTAGATCTTTTTCGTCGCCATGTAGCTCTGATAAAATAAATTCTGTAGATATTTTGCTTCGGCTCAGTAAAATAAAACTATCTCTCTAAGATACACTCCATATATTACATTTGCCGGATATAACCTCCAAGATTCGCACAGTAGCCACGTTCGTATTTGTTTAACTTAGAAAGAATATTTCCTAACTCTTTTGTATGACTCTGCTAGCTTTCCGTCCCATACTTCACTACACAGCTCTGATGATTCACAGATATTCCATAGCATAGAAGCCCAAATAAAATATTTGTGTAGTTTTTGCCGCCATGTTGTTAAATCGTATTTTAACAAAAATATTGCTTCAACAAAATGTGTATATTTCTCTTAGATTTAAAACCAAACAAAACTGCGGAACTTAAAACTAAGTGACGTTAGTATTTGTCTCACCGCATAAAAGTTGCTCCTTCTAAGTTTTTATTAGTAATTTCAGGAACTTGAAAACTACCAGTTTTTTTATATTTTCAAATGACACAATATTATATTTTATATTTTTACAATTGTTTACTCCATTGTAGTTTGGGTGCTGAAGTGTCAGACCTGCAGACTTTCCCCTTTGGATAGACTACCGAAACAGGCAGTCTAAATAAACGAGTCACACAATCGTCACGCAGTCCAACTGCAAAGGAATTATCAAAATTATACTGAACTGCCAGAAAGAGAGAGGCAGACATCCCTTTTACTGGCTTGGGGTAAGAAAACCATACTGTTGTGATATAATATTAATTTTATAGTTAAACCAAGAAATACATATCATTAAATGTCTTCCTAACTGTCTAAAGCATACTGCCAAATTGCTTCAACCCCTCTGTAACATTACATAACAATAAGTTAACATCTTTATAACTTTTCCTAGAGACTCGCTGATACTTCTTGCTAATGGCTCAGGTGAGGACAAAGACTACAGCGGTAATCGTAGACAGTAAGGTATTCCAGCCCTATAAAATATATTTTTTGATTTAATTACTAAGGCACGATGTTTAAACCAAGTTTCGTTAAAATCGGCCAACTGCGTGGGACAGACACACAAAGAGACAGGTTACGACATACGAGTAAAACCCAGATATTCTGCTTTTAATTGGAAAAGTAGATTAGAATATTAAAATATATATTTTTTTTGTAAAAGTGGTCTTGAATTTGGAAGTGTTAGTAATGCGTACGATTTTATGTTTTAACCCCTTGTGTGCTAAAAATAGAACAAATTACATTCTCTAAAAAATTCAGCTTTTAGGACGCATGAGCCCTGAAATCGAAATATCAATATTGAAAAATGTACGAATGTTTACAAAAGAAGTTCTCTTTTTTTCTGAGTGTAGTAATTTTTTTGAGTGATGAATGTGAACCACACAAACGGATAAACAAAGAGACAGATGTCGGTATTAATTTTACGGTTCGTACATTCATAAAGCGAACGGCAGCTACAAACAATAATATTCCCCTTTTCGTCGCACATACACAGGGATGTGTATGTCGCTCTCCACAGACCAGAATGCATTTCTCTCTCTCTCTCTCTCTCCCATTTACGCACTGATTGTTCATCGTGTCGACCGACAGGCACACAGCATATTTGATGGAGCTAATGGATCGCGAAGAGTGGTAGAAGCCACTGCAATTTTTAGAGGCATGTAATTAACAGATAACTAGTAACAGATCTCCACATTCATTGTTGCAATAACTAGAGTGTTACAGTCAAATGTTTATTGTTTACTGAAGCAGTCTGAGAATCGAGACACATTCACCCTATAAAGCTATAAAATACACTTTCTTTCGACTGTTCCTCTCTCCATTACTGCTCTTTAGGTAACCATTTTTCACTGCAACAGAACTGTAGGCTCACCGTCGCTTCGTTCTTCGCCAGCAGATGAATGCGTACAATGATCAGTACGTAGCGAAGAGGCGGTAAAATATACAAGTAGGCCTAGAAAATTTATGAACCAAGGTGCTTGATAGTGAAACGAAATTGCTATAACTGGAATTAGGAACAGCTTCATAGTTCGTGGTCTTCACCACATATTTTTGTGGGCCGGGATAGGATAGTCGGTATAGCTACTCAATATCAAGAGGGACGAGTTGGTTCGTGTGTGCAACATCCATGGATGACGAGAATAAATTAAAGGTACCCTTTCCCAAGTGCACACCATGAATGTATATGAGAACTGGCGGTATATGTCTATTCATTACCACTTTATGGGGGTCACTCGTCGGCTTCCCCACACGACCCCTTGACATCCGCAGAATATAAGGCTGTATGCATTCATTTAAAATACCAACAAATGCACCTTGTCTTTAAAATATTGTAAAACCTTACTTGGTTAAAACACTTTAAAAACATTCATAGGTCTCCAACATGTTTCGGTTGCTATTTTTCAACCAT
>Ga0136643_10005823_pt1 | contig 17508 bp, 9 predicted proteins | sample TergutLab28metaG_FD_96883 | JGI IMG/M metagenome (GOLD analysis project Ga0136643, IMG submission 96883) | Labiotermes labralis P1 segment gut microbial communities from Petit-Saut dam, French Guiana - Lab288 P1 (version 3) (version 3) | ecosystem: Host-associated > Arthropoda: Insects >... | reverse complement strand
TGTAACCGTCCAAAATCGGATACATGTTTATATGAACTTTTTTGATCACAAAGACCTAGGAAATCACCTCCTGCAGTTATGCCCTAAAGTCGTGAAACACCCTGTATATATATATATATATATTTATTTATTTATTTCAGACTACCTGCTTCTTCATATGCCACCGTCCTGTATTGGGCCATTGATTCTTTGCAATGCTTTTCTCTCGACCACATCCAGATTTTGTTCATCTGATTGGGAAAGTGTCCGGCACTCAGCTCCATACATTATAATTGGTATAATTAGAATTTTAAATAATTGGACTTTCGTTTTTATTGAAAGTGTTTGGGATTTCAGGTGCTTGTGTAAGCCAAAATAACATCTATTTTTGACTAGGATTTGAGTTCTTATTTCTCCATTGACATCTTTCAACATACTTAACATTTTACGTCCAAAATAAGGCTTATATATCTGATGTCCTAAAGTGTTAATCATTTCAGAGCAGAACCCATACAACTCTCCTTTCTGCCGCATGCACTTCTCGTCTCGCGGTTATAACTTTTGCCTTTTTTGCTTTTAAGTACAAAACGTTCCCATAACCTACTGCCTCCAGTTCCATTGTCAAAGCTTTATACACGGTAGATGGCGGCAGCAAGTTCCTCGAAAGCTTTGGCATATGTAAACATAACATGTCTTATTTCAGAGGAAAGTAAATTGAAGATCGTGTGTACCCTCTTGAGATGCTTTTTTGCGGCCTGATATACCAAAGACTTCTGTCACCTGTTTAAGCACCAACGAAGAAACCATCTACAGCACAAAAAGTGTGTAGAAGATCGAATCCTTAGGACAAAGTACAATTTCATGGAGGACCGCAGTTAACCCTCTCTATATTACACTATGTTCAATACAGTTTACAGATCTGTAAATTTCCGCGGTGGGGTCGGCAGTAATATATCGAATGCTGTAGTAGTAAAGAAAGGAATGGGACGGGTTGGTTTAAAGCAAGAGTTTGGCAATTAAGAGGCATTAGAAAACACATAGCTAAAGGAAGCACTGTTATGTGTTTAGGCAATGCAGATGTTTAACATTTAGAGTGGAGCTGTCCAGGAACAAGAGTGTCGAGAATGGAAACTCCATGTAAAAAATGAACTGAATAATTAGCTCACAGTACATAATAAACTGCAAAAATAAAACACAGATAAGAAATTTAGAAATACATTTGGAAACAGTAAGGCGCAAACGGGTGGGAAGAGTGCAATAAAATTAAAAATACCAGTGCGTACATGAAGAGAATTGTGTACCGCGACAAACAAGTGCTTGATTCAATGTGAGCAGATCCTTACTACAGAAACTACAATTGTATAAAAGCAGCAGGTACAATATCATACCATCAAACACGCTTGCACAAACTTCAGAAGTGAGTTACCGACACCAAATTTCATATCAGTATATGTCCGGAACCACTTCATTTTTAGACGTACAGCCCCCGCGTTCACCCACCGTCAATCCTGTAGACTTTTATCTGTGGTTACATTTCAGAAACCTAGTGTATTCAGCTCCAAATGCACATGAAGAGACACCTCAACAATGCCTTTTGTATGTCATGAAAACCATAAACAACAGCCTCGGGACCTACACAAGAGTGCGACAGTCCGTTCTCAGATATGTCCATACATTCATTGATTCAGGAGGACGATATTTTGAGCATTTGTTGCGAACTGTGACTTTAGAAACAACAAGAACACTACAGTTATTAAATTGGGAACCTGCACCGTAAATCTATTATGTCAGCTGTAAGTAAAATATTGCATAGCTGAGGCACTGATTTTTTAATGTAATTTTCCATTGAACTCAAAAACCACTAATTTCTGGACGTTATGTTTATATGAACGTTTTTCTTTGTTTTGATGGCAGGAGCGCATTCTTCAATTGTGTCCAACCAATTTAGATACATTCTACACATCATACAAGGACTTCCCGTATGATGTCACACACCATACCAAATTTTCATGATGACGTAAAAATTGGGGGACACCAGATTTTCATGATGACGTACAGATTGGGGGACAAGGAACTCCATTTCAACTTCTCTCTCTCCCTCCCCCTCTCTCTCTCTCCTATGTCGTTTCGGCCCGTATTCGGATCCTTTTTTCTCGGGGTTTCGAGAGCATTTACGTTTAACGATATAGGGTTATAGGTGCAACGCCTAAACCCTAGCCTTGCTGGAAGACCGATGGTTTCCTTCTTCGTCGGGTTTCTCACCGCCAACCTGCCTGGCATGGGAGGTGCTTCCAGTAGCTACGCTACCGTCAATGTAGACAGGCGGATCATTGAAATACACAAGCCCCGCCGCCATCCTCTAGGTCCTGCAACCCCTAGGCAGAGTAGTTTCAACCAGGCTACGGCCTAAAACGACTCCTGGTGGCGATGCTGGTTCTTCGCCAAAGCAACCAGACCGTCTGCACGGCCCACTCAACCCCCTTATTCAACGTGTTCCAGGAGCTCATTCCCCGCAGTTAATGTGGCCGGGGCGTGGCGCTATCGGCTCACCTCCAACTGGGGTCGAAGATTAATAAGGCCTAGAGCTGTACCTCCATAATAAAGCCAACGCTCACATGGAGTCGTATTGCCAGTCCTCTGCCTCTCTAAATTATAAATTCCATTGACTGAAATCAGCCAATCGATAGCTTTAACTGCTGACACAGGGCACATGTAGTTGCCTTTAAACAATAATGCTCATGCCAATCGCTACGAAAACATTCGTTTGTAAGGCCATATAACTCTTTCACAACACGGAATATTTTAACAGAGTTTCGGGTTGCAGATTATTTACAGAGATGTACATATTCGACATACCATACGGACAGTCGGCAACGTCGCGACCTGCAGCTCATTTAACCACTTTACAATTCAAACAGCAAAAGTTGCCTTTACGAGCTCTATTGAGCACACACAGAACACTGTGATAATGAGTGCTTCGGGTGAAAACAGAGTCGTGTAACTGAAAAGGGCCCATGTGTGTCGAAGTAATTACAGTGCTGGAACTTTACTTCCAAAATGCAGCAACTGGACTACGTACAATAGGAGGAAAGGAAAACTTGCGTACAGAAACACGATCGAAAACTATTCCCAGTGGTCATCGTGAAACTGGCATGCAGATATGAAGTGTGTCATCTACAGTTTACGCAAAATATCGTACGTAACACTGCTGTCTGGTGGCCTGTCACTGTACTGTCGATCAGTTAATTTCTTTCGGAACATAAAGGGTTAATAAAACGGACAAAAACTAATAAATGTTTTGTACATTATAGCAAGCTACGGTACATCAATCGCGTGTGACGTTTCAGAACTCACGCACCAATTTTCATTCAAATTTCTTTACATCCCATATGCTTTTCTTAGCATCCAATTTTCTTTCAAATTTCTTTACATCCCATATGCTTTTCTTAGCATCCAATTTTCTTTCAAATTGCTTTATATCCCATACGCTTTTCTTAGCATCCAATGCTTTCAAATTTCTTTATATCCCATATGCTTTTCTTAGCATCCAATGCTGATTCACTTCTTTACAAAAGAAAACGTTAGGTTGAGCAGAAAAATAACTAAATTTGATGTGTTATCGTCATACATCACATCTTCGAGACGCTGGCGAAAAACCACCGGTAAGGATTTCAATGCGTGTCCAAGAAATTGCCGTAAAAATCCTGAAAATAAACGCCTGTGTCAGCAATATGTCGACCAGAGGGCCAGTACCTTTCGAGTGAAAACAGTTTTTATAACATAACTAGCTCCATATAACAGAGATATTCTATGGAAGCTAGTAGTCGCTCAACTCGCTGTTGCTTACTGTATGCTCAAAATTCCACTAACTGACTATATTCTGGACCAACTGAATCTGAGCTCTACGCTTGCACCTGATTTACCCCAGAGAAGTTTTAAAATTATTCTCCAATACGAGCCTAGACTGAGGCCACAGAAAGAAAGCCCGTGGATGTAGTGGATGACGACGGTCAAGTTATCCCCCCCCCTCGTCTGCTTATTGTTTTAGAGCCTTCGAACACTATCGGCCTACGTCAACAATCCCAAAGAGTTTGAGGCTAGCGAAAGTTATCACATGATTAGCGCTACCAACGTTTGTGTGAGCCGAATGGCTACACGACTGAAGGGGGAAACATAGGAACCCGAGCGATATGTGTGAAGGTTTGATCGATGGGACGTATGTGCATAGCCTTCAGCAGGGTTATTGTCAGTGTTGTTGTTATTATTCGTGATATTGTGGAAGATAAATACTGAGTTTGAATCACGAAGCAGACACTGTTTAACGTTAAGATTTTTCGTGAATATCCTCAGTCGTATCAGATGAAATTCGAAAAGGGTCTTAAATAAAATCAATCATCATTTTTTATAAGCTTACAAATTCTTGATTCATTATCATTCGCTGATCGGAAGTCGCATAGCTCAAGTCACACATTACGGGAATAGAATCTGCATTTCCACCCCCACCCCTCCACCAACACCAAGTCTGCTTTCATGCAATTAAACTCGAGAGCGGAATAACGGATAGAAAGAAGAGATTGATTAAAATTTACAGGCGTCGATAACAATGCATTATTCAAGGAACATGCAATGTAGATTACACCTTACTACGCCCATTCCTACGAACTTGTAAAAACAGACAGGGGGAATTTAGAGCAGCTTTTGGACAAGAGGGAGCCAGACGGTCAGAAGGGGTCCTACGACTAGAGTAAGATTATATGTGCTCAGCTGCACATAGCATTCGTCCGAATTACAATTAAAGATGCGATTCCTAATTCACAGCAAACACACTGCTGCTCCATTACAAAGGACGACCGGTTAATACTCTTTAAGGACATCATACTAACCACTCGCATATGCACTCTGTGGGGAAAATGAAAAGTGTTTTTTTTAAGTCAGTACAGGTGAGACAATACAGAATCCACTATACGTTGCGGATTAAGTTACTACTACAACAGCACATCTCAGAGCGAAAAAACGTAAATGGCGAAGTTTAGATCAACACCACAAAGTTTCTTCTGTACAGTCATGTCAAAGGACTAATGTAAATCAGTGCATTAAAAATAATACATTGATTTCATAACAATGTACTTATAAGTTAGTTCACGTCTGGGATAATCGAAAGCTAGCTGTTCATTGGCGCATAAAAAAACTGATTATCTAACGGAACAATTATAATATGGTTCTCCGCTCCAACAATTACAGTGGATCAGCAGTTCGTTTTATATTACCATATTCATATATTTGTTAACTCCGCCTTCCCATGCTGTTCGGAGTTTTGAAGTTCATCTCGTAGTTGAGCAGAGAGAGAGAGAGAGAGAGAGAGACAAGAAGTTGGAGTCAGCAGGTTCCTTAATATGAATATTGTCTCCTTCTTGAAGGTTGAGGTGGCAGGGTCCTCCGAAACGCCCGTGTCCGTCCACAAAACCACAAAGCATCACGTCCTACAAGACCATTCCATTAACAATGACCCGCTTCAGAGGTTAAGTAGGTACGAAGCGTCGTTTGACTAGGGCGACGCAAAGCGTTGTCTACAAAGGCAAGGATTTTTTTATATGTTCGCAATATAACGCACCTTAATTAACATCTATTCATGTCACACAAGGATGCGTGTATATTACGCAGTTCTTATGACGACATAAAACGTCCGTCCATTACACTGCACCAGTCTTGTGGAAGTCTGATATCAGTGCAAGTAACACACCGCCACAACAATAACTTATTTAATAAACCAAACTGGAGTATATACAACACAAACTACTTCCTAATAATTAACCAACTTGATGCACAAATTCTTGTTTTATAATTTGTGCATCAAGTTGGTTAATTACTAAGATTATACTGACATGCACGGTCAGCAAAACATCAAAATAAACTATTTGTTCATAAATATCTCTGGATAATCCAAACTCTTGTTCACTCCTGAATGTACTTATTACATTCCCCGTACTTCCAAATCTTGAACTTATAGTAGCCGAGTATGTGTACTCTAGTTGCGGCTGCACGGCATTGACCACCTCAACTGTTGCTAGTGGATGGTTCAAAGGATACCATCAGAATGAGTGGTAAAGGACCCGTCTAAGGTACAGGTAGTAAGGTACAAAGGGTGGAAGGGATAAACAGGTTTAACATGAAACACGTAATCTTGTACCCAGTTCAGGTGTCTGGGTTTGAGGCTCACCATGCCACAACACATATGCGAACTGTGCCAACCGACGGATGAATACATATTAATTACGGTCTCGTCAGACGTGAAATGTCTACACTCATTATTCAGTCACTCTCTCAGGGGGCAGTAAGCTGCTGTGAAAAGTCTGCACATAGATGCATGGTTTCACTTTAAGAACACGTCTTCTGGGATTTTACTTTATGTCGGTGGGTGAATTGCTCCCCCGTTTCGAAAGAATGTGGTGCCCTCATCACCGGCGTACAGTTATCCCAATAAGAGTCTCTACGTCTTCTTAGACCGCCTATACCCACTTTACGAACGCATCATGATTATTCACAACGTGGAGAGCTGTTTAACCGATGACGCACGTAACATGTCAGAAGACTCGAATTTTTAAGGTTCGCCTCTATTAGTACCTGAAAATGTCTTAGGGCTTTACATCCCACGACACACCACTCTTCACGCTTCAATCGTCAGGAAGTAAAATCTGAGTTGATAAAGATGTAATATAATTCACAGTTCCACAGGAGGACTATGGATTTCATTCGACTTTTCCACTAAGTTAACAAAATTTTTCCACTTTTAATTCCTGCAGTAAAATGTTCAGTTTCTGACCGTTAGAATGAAAATAAAAATTCGCCTTCAAGATTAAACGGATCATTCCATGTTACTAAATGTTTTGCCTTCTAACATAACAACTCTATATTGCTTGCATCATCAGGCATAAAAAATACATACCCAAAACACAAAACTGTACGCAAGATTGTAAAGTTTGTGAGCTCGCAAATTAGTACAATTAAACTTCCAAACATACTTGTGTTTCAGATATGCGCAGTCGAACTCGGCTATGACGTCATGAGAGGGATCGAATATTTCATATCGTTATAAACGTATGTCCTTATAACCGCGAAGTGTAATGTTACGAATATATATATGTATTATTACTGTCTAAAACACAGCATATGTATATCAACTCATTGATGATATGTATATATATATATATATATATATATATATATATGTTGTATATATATATATATGTTGTGTTTTAGATAAATATATTTGCTACTATACAAAGGGATATAAAAAAAATATATAATGTTACGGTTAACTGTGACGACTTAACTAGTACCACAAAAAATCTGACTTTATAAGCAAGATGTCGTACAGACCGATGTCAATACAACCGGGCTCGACCGTATTTTTGTGCCTGCTGAAGGTCCGCGAGAAGGACAGAAATATGTAGCATTACTAATACAGGCAATAAATAGTTGTTACGTGCGACGGAAATACATTTAGTAATATTGAAATATCACGACATAACGCGATTAACTGTATTAAATCTGAACCACTCTACTATTAATTACATAGTACTAAACAAAAAAAAAGTTCTTGTATTGAAGTTCATACTTTAGGTGACCAACCAGTGCTTTCCTGACATATGCAAGAGGCTGTCGATTCTTTATACGCTTCGGTGCAAACTCGCTCGTAAAACGGTGTGACGTAATAAAGTAAAGTGTAGCACTGAAAAGCTTCGTCAATTTATTTGAACACAAAGTTATTGCAGTTTCCTTGCGCGAACACATTCCGATCGTCCTTACAGTTGATGCCAAGTTAAAGCGCGATATCAGATGACGTCACGTCCATCCGTCAGAGTTACATCTCTCAGCGAAAGAATGACACAAAGCAGTAGCAAGTTCCGCATTGAAATAATTCTGTTCTACGTACAACGACAAATATTCTAAACGACAGCTTCCTATGGGATGAAAGTTTGTAATTTTGTTTACGTAAAAGAGAACGGTCACTCCGTTACATTCCTATGCAGGCATGGTGGGGAGGTGGAAGTATGTATAGTTCGAACCTATTCACGACCCGGCACTGGAAGGAGATGGGCAGTCCGCAGCACGTTCTAGCCGCTGTACCACGAGAAAACAGCCGGTACCCGTTGTGCAGAAAGCTGGTTGGGCCTCGGGGCCGGTCTGGATAGCGCCGAAAATCTAGCCTCCAGCGGAACTCAATCTCCGGACCGTCCAGCCTGTAGAGAGTCGCTGTAACGATTGAGCTATCCCGGCTCCCGTGGATTCGCTGATTAGACTTTCTAATCGAAGAAAAATGCCGTCTGTCAGGTACGAACGAAATTCTTACATAAAAATACAAAATGTAGATCAATTTTAGTTTTCAAACAGGTTACGGTTATATTTCTTTACAGTGAAACCTACGTATGTAGAAACAGCAAGGGACTGAAACTTTTTCCTTTTCAGACAGGTTTCATTTCTGACAGGTAGCTGAAATTTGGATTCTCGTTACACTAGATGCTCAGTACTGTAAGAGTTGCTCACTAAAGAGAGGTTTCCGTTAAGTTCCGTTTAAGGCAGGTTTCACAGTGCTGACATTACAAATTATCCGAAGCTTACTTACCGAACACTATAAGCGCATTCGCATTTTCACAAGAAACAGCAGGGGAAATGTGGAAATATGCAATCGTAGAGATGCACTACATTATCGCTTACACAGCCATAGTAAAGCACATTTCTCTCTGCAGCAGCGAAGGTAATATATTTTCCCCTTACTTAGACAAAAAAAAAATGCAGAAAATTTTCATTTATTGTACGTGTACAGACTTCTGTTTGCTCGGGACTGAGCATGACTGAACACTGCAGAACTGGCGACGTCATCGGTGGCTATGCCCTAACGATGGCTTCCGTTCTACGATGAGCAGTCCCACGATACGAAAAGCCTCGTATAATACGGAATATTAAATTACACTCTGATGGCTTTGCAGACGCCACGAGGACGTTCCTGTTTAAGCTTTACATTATGAACGCAGTCAACATTTATAAGTCTGAAATCTACCCAGTTCAGTGAGAATCACATAACTGGTTAAGAAATTGGGCATTTCGCTCCTCTAGGATGCCAAGCTTGTCGGCTGGTACTTGTTACTGACATTCCTGGTCAACCTATTCGTGACATCTTCAAGGATCAAGCAGTTTTCTTGACTCGTGAAGATGAGACTGATAGGTTTTTCCTGAAAATTCGGTCCACAACTACCAATCTACGCCGCTTAACATCTCAGCAGGGTGAAGGTCTTGACTAGACGGTAACGGAGGCCTGAACTGCAGCAAGGTTGAAAGAGACAGTCGAAGTACGAGTACATAGAACGTAAGAGTGAGACGTGTTCGTGCAACCATTGCGGCCGTGGAATATAGTAAGTATTGTACAGAGTGGGCCACTAAAAAGTAGCCCGGGTTCGTAGCATAGCGTAAATACAGAAATTAATACAGTTGCCACATGCTGAAAGGATATACCATCATAGAAAATGTTGAAAAGTGGTTTCCTCCTGGATCAATACACAGCTACGCGTGTCTAATCATATTCAGGTATATCCGATGTAACATAGTGATTTTGATGGCTGCAACTGTGTGGCTGATGTTGTCCTTCAGTTCCTGTATCGTGTGTGGATTTGATTTGTGTACTAACGCCAGAGAGAATATCACAAGGACGTGTGCACAACGGAAGGCGGGCTACTTTTTCGTGGCCCACTCTGCACATTCCGGGTGTTTGTCTGTAGTCTTAGGTTATAAACACGCAATATTCATGCGCCATATTGTCATCTGTGGCCTGTCCGGCTCTAACATATTTTTTAACATTATCTCATAAACGGCGCGACTTGCGAAAGAAAGTCATCGAACACAAAATGTGTGCCTAGATTTTCTGTACAACTTGTGTCTCAAACATTTCTCATTCTAAGAATAACTAAGCGAGATAAGATAAAAATATATATTAGTCTTCATGTAAAGTACCGTTTATAATAGTCACCTTTTAATGGAACTTGAACTGTATGGACAGATTTTTTAAAAATTCTCAAATATAAAATTTCATGAAAAGCCGTCCAGTGGGAGCCGAGCAGTTCCATGCGGAATGACGGACAGATGGACAGACATGACGACGCTAATATCAGTTTCAGCAATTTTGAGAACGCGTCTAAAGGTGAATAAAATCTTAAAACACGATGCCTGTCCGACGCAATATCGGGTGCGAACACGATTATAGTGGTGATGAGACGTTCTTTATGGAATTACGTATAGCTTGCACAGAATGCCGTGCAACTGAAATTCGGACTAAGAAAAGGAAAACGGCTTCTCGAATACAAAACTAAAAGGCAAATCACTACACCGCGACATGAGGTAGCATCCACTTGTTATTTTCCATTACAGCCCATTACTATACTAAAGACGGATATTCCAACACCCTGTATAAATTGTGCGCCAGTGAACTGAAGCTATCATAGAAGTAGCGTTTCGGATTACTGCAGCAAAACAAACAGCTGTTAAAACAATGTGATCCTGTTGCCATGGAAATGAAAGCTGCTACAAACACTCAACTGCAGCAGTAGGTGCTGCAGCAGTTACGGTATTCATATTAAGCTTTTTTTGTAAGTCGGCCGTCTGAAGCACAGTTTACTGCAGTTATATAAACAAGTCATAAGGATTTGTTTGGACAGTTACTGTACGTCTAATCAACTGCAGTAAATAATGGCCAGTGACTTCAGAATATAACGACTTGTACCTCTATCGCTTTACAGTTACATGCACGGTATATCAAAACGTTTAAATAAGTGCAAAGTACATATATTCATACATATTTGTTTATGGAGTAAAGATTTACAAACTAAAGTATATACACTTTAAATATATAAAATAATAATAATAATAATAGGAGACGGTTTTACCAGCGTTTTATAGAATTGCTTCTACGTATCACCAGGATAGACGGTAACAAGAAACAATGTAAGTATAATGTAAAACTGAGGCGCGATATTGTAAGAATTCTTGCAGCAGAAAATCAGTAAGTATTACATATTCTAAGTGTGTTTTAGATCTAGGTATGCAGCATGCAATGCGCACGCGCCATACTGTCTGTCATCTGTGGCCTTTCCGGATCTACTACATTTTCCACATTATCTGATAAACGGCACGATTTTGTAGAAAAGAAATTTTTGAACGTGAAACGCGTGTGTTTGCATTTTCCTCGTAACTCTTGTCAATTTTTTTTCATTATAGGAAGAAGTGCGCAAGATATGATCATAAATACGTATTGGTCTTCATGTAAAATACCTGTTATTCTTGTTAAGTTTTCATAAAACTTGAAATGCGTAAAAAGATTTTCGGAAAATATTCACATAACATTTTATGAAAATCCTTTCAGTAGGAGCCCAATTGTACCGTACGGACGGACAGACAGACACGACGAAGCTAATGGTCGCTTCTCTTAATTTTGCGAAGAGTCTAAAATCAGAATTAGACGAGATATATCAATTTCAGTTGAAATTTACTACAACGTTCAGTGTCTTCCCTCAAAATTTGGCAATTACAGACTGCAGAAAGAAGTTTTTTGACGGTCCAGGCCCTCAAGGACGTACGCTCTGTTGACTGGTAAATATCTGCCGACGTTTCGGTGGTTCATACTGTCTCTATATTAAGCATCACCCACTTCTTCTTGGATCGATGTACCCTAAAGATGAACAAAAATGATTCTCCAAAACGCAACAAAAGTCTACGAGTCGGCAAGGTCTCACACCCTGAAGTCTTGAAATTTAATCAACCACCACCATCACAAAATAAAATTTTGCATACAAATTCCCGCTTGTGTTTAGACCGAAGGTCCATTAACATTATCACAACGGCAGAATACGGAACAGTTTCTTTAACGACTTGAACTCTTGCTACATCAACTACGTAATACAAACCGCCAAGAATATCCCCTTTGGTCCGTCGCCCTTGCAACGTAATAGGTTAAGTTGAGGAATTATTAGCCGTACACTCAACCCACCAGCTTGTAGAGTACCTCTTAGTAGAGGACATCAAGTTGTGTTTAAGTATAATATTAAAATGAAATAAAACATATATTTCGTCAAACACAACTATCTTATACATTATTCATTTAAATAATGGCGACTAGTTTCGGCCTACGCAGGCCATCATCAGGCCAAAATATTTTCAAATAAATGTATACGCCGGCATTTAAGTTTTTATAAATATTTTCGCCTGATGATGTCATGCATAGGCCGAAACTAGTAGCCATTATCTAAATTAATAAAGTATAAGATAGTTGTGTTTGGCGAAGTATATATTTTATTTCATTTTAATATTGTAGACTACACCTTTTCAGCCGCCTATGATGGTTTAAAAACACGTGTCTAATTTTTTTTAGGCAATTCGATTGAGTGATTACGAAAGAACGTAATCTTGTCACCAATCCAGGAAATTCCTGTAGCATCAGGCCAGTAATTTTGCATTAAACAAGACTTCCACGATAAACCAAAGAGTCGCACTGTGTTGCATAGACCCATGTTAGACTAAACTGTTGTGACATTGTACATTTAGGATTTAAACAAATTGGGCGGGGGGGGGGCGCCACGACTCGGCCTGGGAGACTATAAAACGAAATGACACGACGAAACAAATACAAGGACAACGGGCGAGGTGGTGGCTTTGGTGGAAGGAGGAATACAAATGTTTACTTTTACTTCTCCAAAAGTTTACTAAAGAAAAGGAGAAAATGCGGAGCATCTGTAACAATTCTGTTTTATGCAACAACGTTTTACAACCGGCAATACTTATTCTTTCCACACTTCATCTAGTTTCACTGGGGGATGCAGTCGAGCGAGAGAATGGCTTGGAAACATCAGCCGTCTTCGGATGTGTGTCTGTTTCAGCTGCACGAGCAACAACAGAGGATTGTGGGTACGTGTGGGGACTGACCACATGTGAGTTGCAAATGAGGTGGGCGAGATGAACCAAAGCTTATGTACGAAACAGAACTGAAACTTGTAAGGTACTTTACGTAATATTTATCTCTCGTTCAGAAAATTTCAAAATCGGCCCCATGTAGATACAGCCACGGTGAAAATGTCACCAGTAACAAATTAAATTTAATACATCTAGTCACTGCGCTTCACATGTCAATAAACTGAATGAGCCGAAGCTAACATTTCTCTTTTCGTGACATATTCCTCTTTGGTCCATACTTGGAAGCCGGTCTCTTACTAAGTATACGAATTATGTGATAAAAGTAATTCAGAATTTTTTTTATTTTCAACAATATAACTATTTCCTACAGCACAGTTATGTCTCTTGTACTGTTACACAGACCGCCGGGCTAAGCCTGTCTGGAATGGTTCAAATACATAACAATTTCAGCTTGAAAGATAATAGCATTAGGTATAAAAGTTACCTAAAAACAAGCCCCAATGTTCAAAAAGAAACTTACGCAGAATAGTCTAATAATGAAAGATGCGGTTAATGGATCTGAACAATGTAATCCAAATAAGAGTCTCTGAAAAAGCGGTGCATTTTGTGTTTGTGTATGTGTGTGTGTGTGTGTGGGGGGGGGGGATAAATACAGAGTGAGCACTTGAAATGTAGATTAGTATATTAAATCGCAAAATATATATTCTAACACAAGTCAGTAATGGTATATTTTACATTTCTTCCAACTACATGTTTCGGCTTTACCTATTCAAGCCATCTTCAGGCTGAAGTATTATTTCCTTAAGAAGGTGATATATACAATTGGCCTGAAGATGGCTCCGATACATAAACAGACAGACAGACAGATAGATAGGTAGATAGATTAGATAGATAGACAGATATAGATAGATAGATAGATATAGATAGACAGACAGACACAGACAGACACAGACAGACCGACAGACAGACATAGATATAGATATATAGATATATATAGATTTAGATAGATAGATAGATATAGATAGACAGATATAGATAGATAGATATAGACAGACAGACAGACAGATAGATAGATAGATAGACAGATAGATACGATACGATACGATAGACCTTTTATTACACAAATTGTATAACACATTTTACGAGACAAGTGATCCAATTTTATGTATCTCCCTAATGTAAACATAATTGCACACCACACCTTTGAGACAAATTATTTAATTTTTATGTATTCCATTAATGTGAACACGGTGGGATCCCAGTGTGTGCATAGCATCTTGTGATTCAATTGACAAAATAGGCCTGACGATGATAGATCGATAGCCGAAATATGTCGCCTATGTAATTACCGTGTGTAATAAAGTAGTTGTGCTGACGTACATTATTTAATATTACGAACAGATAGAGCCGAAACATGTAACCGGAAGTAATAGTGTAAAATATACCATTAATCCTAATAATAACTATTAAGTGAATTGTGTTAGACTATATATTTTGCAATTTAATATACTATCTAACAACACAACGTAGATGTCTTACCTGGAAATGTAGACTATTTTAATATAACCCAGTTCAAGAGCGTAAGACCGTGAACGTAACTAATTTTGGTAGGTTGCACAGCCACGTCTTTTTTGTGGTCGACAATTGGCAGCGTACAGTTGTTCAGTGATAACACAGACAGCGGACCTGCACACATTACGTGTACTTCTGAATTCAAGTTCAGCCCAGAAATTTGTGGACAATAAGCGGTATCCTCCAAGCAAGATGGTGCAAAGTGGTGGCAAAAAGTGAAACGTAAACGGCATTGTCTATATACTAATAAAAGACAAACCCAAGTGGCGCAACTTCATGGGAAACTTTAGAAGCAAGAAGTCCCGCCCGAGCTGCAGTGTGAAAAGGCGGAGGCGCCAAGCCTTGTTGTAACACCGTGTGATGAAGACCTTACTTTCTGCCTATATCGGCACAAGGAATTCCTCTACCATATTCGCCTAGATACGTACGTCACAGCACAGTGTTTTCGGAGAAAAATACAGTTCCGGAAACTTATTGTTGTACACAGTAAGAAATGTATTAAACTTGAGGCTGTACTTCTAGTTACCGCATGCGAAAAGTTGCTCCCCCAAATTTCATCTTTATACTGAATCAGATACGCGGACAGTTGGAAGCTGGTTTCGTCACTGCATAAAATTTTGGCTATATACTTTTCGCCATCTTAAAACCTGAAAGAGCGTCACAGCAAAACGAGTAACGAACTTATCTTTCTTGGTCCGTTACATGTTACAAAAACCGCTATTAGTAAGTCTAATATCAATCAAACAAGCAGAAATTTGTGTACTATCAATTAGAGCATAGGCAGGCCAAATTGTCGGCAGGTTGTCTTGTTTATTTTCTTAAGTCGCGGACAAAGTTGTTGTAAACTCCAGATGAAATGTGATGGCACACAATGACACACGGGAGAGGAAGTTAATGGGAATCTGGCGAATGGAGTGGGTAGGCAGTACCCTTCACACTACCTCGGAACATGGTGAATCCAGCATTACTACCAACAATAAAAACTGATGCGCACACCTCGGCTGCCACTAGTCCATAGAACTGACGCCCCCGCCGATTTAAATGGACTCGCCCGTTTCGCCGAAAGACGAAATCTGGTTTCTGTGTGTGTGTGCCATCACATTTCAACTGGCCTCTAACTTCGCTTACCAGTATGATTTTCAGTTGACTGCGGGTTTCTCCCTTTACATAAGCACACAGCCTCACCGAACAGCTCAAATCCCTTGTAGACAGACAAATTATTTGGTGTTTACCTAAGAAGATCAGTACATCTCATTTGTACCGTATGCGTGATACCACAGCACACACTTAGTTTTAGGCACGTGATACGCCAGTTTCCACACATGCGATTTTATTGCCACTGATGACGAGATCTAGAAGCTGAAGTAGTGCGATTTCGAAAATTGATCACATTACGTAACTGAACACGATAACTGTCACTTCTGTGCCTTTCAGCTCATGATCAATACAACATTACTTTTCATGCCATCATGGTGTATACTGAAAGTGTAACGTTATATATATCAGTAAGGTGTATGCAGATGATGCACAAGGCAACAGAACAACAATGGGGCCCTTTGCCGACAGTAATAAGGTGCCATATTATTTTTCTGTCTCTGTAAGCGGATTTTGGGATACTGGAAAACAGTATGGACAAATTCGTTCCGAAACCCTTCGAGTTCTTCATTCAAAATCATGTCACTGGACGACTTTCAGTTGATTTATCATCCTTAAATAAATCTAGAGCAATTGAAACTCGTATTTCACCCCATTATTGCACACAATACCTCGGCTTCCATCAGACAAACTAACACTTCTTTATAGTGAGACAACAAGCACGGGAAATATGATAGCCGTTCCTCTAGCGCAGCTGCATTCACTGGAGGACGTAAGACTGATGGGCATAGTTGCTGAACTAATCCCACAAGAGTCTCCTTAATCATGCACTACGTTTCATCAGCGTAGGAAGTCTAGAATTCCTACCGCGGGCGTAACTCACTGGTACGTACAAGCCAACATGTTTCAACACCAAGTTGCTGGTTGCATATATAGGCTGCTCGGTCCCCTTTATATCATCAAAATGCAATTCGATTCCTAGTATTAAACCACAATACAGTACATCTATCTGATGAACCGATACAGTTTTAGTTTCAAATTTATCCCGTCAAAGATAACAGGCTTTTTTTTGCTCTGGTCAGTCTGTATTGACCCCATTTTACAAAAGCTGTTTCCTGCATTCTGTCAAAAGCAAGCACTTCTCTTGTAGTCCAATTCTGTTCTGCTGGGGTAAAAAAAAAGCTACACACATTTTCAAGGGAGGTGAGTTTCTCCGAAGCGATAATAGGCCACCCATAAGAAACTTCATTACAGACAACTTGTTTAAAGGACTACGCTCACCTCAGGACCTCAGGAATGCGGAATGAACGTGCTATTCGTTCAAATAGGAACGTTTTGCTCAACACTGCAACAACATCTCTAGGTCAGCTGCATTATTCTCTGATTTTATACCACACACTTGCTACATCTTCTTACAATGTACAACTCCCGTAGGTTACGACCTCTTGAAGGAAAAACAGTATTTCACGAGACTAAAACTTATCTTCCTTTGTTCTCGAATTCAGCGACCGGAAACAGTTGAATTACTGTGTCCTTGCAGGAACACTTCCTGTCATTTGAGATTATGGACATTCATCTTAAGTTCGCTTTGTAGTTATATTTCCTGACAGGGAAAAACTTTCATATTTGAAATACAGAAAACTCTGCAAAAACTGAACATCCGCACGCAAATAACAGCTCCAAGCACGTGTTCCTGATAAGAATAATCTATATTCTCAAACGTAAAAACAGACGTCATCGGACTGTGCGAGTTGATGGCATACGAAGTGTGGCAATAAAGAAACAGGATTGCTTTTATTACTCATTTCCGGCCACGTCGATGACGAAGAGGAGGGTAGGGCATTGACCCGTGGACTTCCCTCTACCGTCACACAAAGGTTCATTCACGCGCATCGGTTAGTCTGGCCG
>Ga0136643_10005821_pt1 | contig 17509 bp, 13 predicted proteins | sample TergutLab28metaG_FD_96883 | JGI IMG/M metagenome (GOLD analysis project Ga0136643, IMG submission 96883) | Labiotermes labralis P1 segment gut microbial communities from Petit-Saut dam, French Guiana - Lab288 P1 (version 3) (version 3) | ecosystem: Host-associated > Arthropoda: Insects >... | reverse complement strand
GTTCTTTTTAATTAAATTTGGTTTTTGGTGTTGTAATTGCAACAAAAATAAAAAGATGTTTTCATGACCCTGTTTTTGGGATTTTGACCGCATTTTTTTTAATGGACCCCCAACCCCCCCCCCCCCCCAAACAAAAACTCAGCAGCAATAGCCATCCATTGGCCGAGATTCGAAAGCCAGACCTTCCGAATACGAAACAGGATGGTATTCAGCACTTGAAGTCTCCTGTACATAAGTTGTTGGAACCACAATAAACTGTATTAACAGGAAAATATACACAATGTCCAAATATCACAGTTTTATGGAGTGGAATACCTTTGTTACGAAATTATTACCACCCGTATCATTTCTGAACCTAATCACACCTATTTGTGCCTTCAGTTGTACGTCAAACCTTATAATAACGATAAATACAGCGTTACTTACCACTCGATACTTCGGTACCCCTTAGCACAACAGTGGAGGCTCTTGAACTTCTGTGTTAGAACGTATTCTCGTGAGCTGAGCTCTTTTGTGAATTGTAACCACGTGGAATTGTTTTGAAGAGTGTCCATCACGCAGAAGTCTTCAACTCCGTTTACACCAGGAAAACTGAACATGGTCGTTATTATTAATCCAAATATTACACAACGTAACCAGGCTGTTTTCATTCCAAATAATTCAGCCCTTGAGGCTGCACTCGAACATGACACCATTTTCACACCAGTTGTTGTCACTTTAAAGGTATGATTAAGGTCTTATTGTAACCAGTTTTCTTTTCTAATTTATTCCAGATTCATAAATCCTGAACTACAAAAAATGGCTGCACGTAAATTCGAAATAATCAGCCGTAACAATAAATACACTTATAACTTTGTAACACACACATGTTTTAATGACAATACAAACATCGATTTTTTTGTTGTTTCGTAGAGTTGAATAATGCCTGTAACAGTCAGATTGGTGAAACAGCAAGGACAAAATGGAAATAACGCAATCAAGCAGAAATTTGTAACTATTCTTCAGTATGTTACGTATAGTTTCCTTAACACGTCACAGTCGGATATGTGCAGCGAAGAACAGCACACATTCCTCCTACCTTCACGTTCCGCGAACAACTCAGTTATCTTATCGAACCTAAAATACTGGGACCGCACATCCCACTTCGCGGGAAAGGCCGGAAAGTTCGGAGACATTCGGCTCCGTTCGGTGTGAATCGGTAGTGACGCAGGTAAAGAAAGATGAAAGATAAGTGAGTAAGAGACAGTTGTTTACACATGCTTGGTTTGTTTAGTATTTGTACCGCTAGCAGTCCCTCATGTTTCCAGGTTTTGTACTGCAAATATTTCCGCATGACACACCTTTTGTCTGTGTGGCATTTCACCGTTCCGCTTAATTTGAACCCTCATACGGACAGATTGGCACAGTTTATCCTGCATTTGCAACACCGTATATAGGCAGCACTAGAACATGTAGCAACACATACGCTGAAGATGGATGCACAAGATTCCTCCGAAACAATAGTGTATTTCTAGCAGGCTACGCGGTGTCACATTGCAGAACACAATGTTTTTTCGTGTGTATAATTATTGTGCATTATTTTGAATCAAATAAGGTGGAATATATATGGAGGGCATCTGAGAATCAACGGAGAATATTGGGACCTAAAAGACAGGGATAACAGAAAAGTGGAGAAAATTGCGTACTATGGAACTTCATAATTTGTATTCTTCGTCGCATTATTTAGGTAATTAAACCAAGCAGAATCGTTGGGGAGGAATATGTAATGTGTTGCAGACAGACAAATTCGTACAGGATTTTAGTTGTATGTCATGAAGAACCTGCTTGAGAACTAAGCGCAGATAGTCGGATAGTTTCAGACACATTTTTATAAAACAGGTGTTTAGTAGTTTCGCCTGGTTTGGTACGAAGCGATAGTATACGGTCGGGTTACGCAAAAAGCAGGAAATTACTTTATCAGCCACGGGACTAACAACTGCTGATGATGGAATTTGGACTTGTGAAATTTTTAGTTTGCGGTTTATGATGTTAGCAGCAGCCCAGTCAATTACATTGTAATTTAAAAGATAAAAGAAAACTGAGCTCTTTTGGAATAGGTGTGCTGCAAGGAGGCAACAGTTTCGGCTAATGCTGACATACTTGTCAGGGACCACGTGGTTATTTATTTTAAATTTGGCTGATACTCTATATTTTACCATCGTACACGATGGTAATCGAATTCTCATCTTTGTGTGAAAGTGCTATAATTGGGCCTACATAGTCTTTAGACGCGTTCGCAAAATTGCGAAAGGCGACTGTTGGCTTCGTCGTTTTTGTCCGTCCGTATGGAAAAACTCGGCTCCCAGCGAACGGATTTTCATTAAATTTGACGTTTGAGTATTTATCGAAAATCTGTCGAAAATTCGAGTTTCATTAAAATCTGACAAGAATAACGGGTACTTTACATGAAGACCGGTTTATAGTTTTGGTCATATCTCGCTCACTTCTTCTTAGAGTGAAAATGTTTCGAACATATTATAGAAAATCAAAACACATTTTATGTTCAGTAATTTTTTTCTTTCGAAAATCGCGCCTTTTATGAGACAATGTGGAAAAATATTGTAGAGCCAGACAGGTCACAGATGACAGTATGACGCATGACCATTATGTGCTGTATAACAAAGGCTACAAACACACACTTGGAATATGCAATACTTATGGCTTTTCCACTGTAACAATGGTTGCACGAACGCGCCTCATTGTTAAGTGTTATGTACATTGCCTGCCTTGTTGAACCATGTTCTAATACAGTATTGTGAAATATTGCGATACTTTTGCTATGAAACTGTGGAATTGTGTCGCCTACATCCTTAACGTGCCTTTGGCCTTTGTATGGCAATTTGAATCAAACAATCTTTCATACAACAGCGTTCGGACATTTTTCTTCGTTAGTGATCAGGCTTCGCCTGTCCAGACCGGCCGTGGGGCCCACCTGGCCTATACACCTAGGATTTTTTAAAATTGGTGTACCGTGTAACCAAGGTTTTGAAAGAACTTGCTGCTTCCATCTTAATGGCCGAAGTAGCACTTGGCCTGCTTAGTCCCTGAAATGGAAGCAGAGAGCTCGTCCGGAACGTCGGCAGTATTTACCCGTTAGTATGGCATAATACTGCGTAAGACTGGAAATTTAATCAAAATGTTCTAGGGGGCCGAACACCTTTGCGCCGGGTCTGAATGTTGCCCAGTACTTCGTCGAACAGCACTTTCTAAATCAGACTGTACAAAAACATTCTAAACGGAAACTTACTTGGGAGGCTAAGGTTTCCTAGAAACAGTAAATTGATGGTTGTTGTGCAATTTCCTGTGGGCGTCTTTTTTCTTTCTCTGTCTTTCCCTCCTCTTTCCTCTACGTATTGTTTTTGTTTTACTGCGGTACCTTAAGTTATACTACTTTCTCACTCATTATTTTAATAACTTCAGACAGGACTGTAAATTGAAGTAACCGAAATAACATTATGAATGTGACCCTTGGACTGCTAAAATGAAGAGCAGAACAATAAACGCAAAGGGAAATGAATGCAAGCACTAGCCTTCTTCTAGGGATCAGAATATATCTCAGTACATTTTTGGCGAATTGGAAAAAAAAATTTCAAAGTATATGGGTATGTAAATGAAGGGACCGCAACACATTTTCTTCTGTGGTGGGTAACCAAATATAGCAGTTTTAATGAGAACCCTTAACTAACTCCGTGGCCTTAGTCCGCACGCGAACTATACCGACAGAGCGGCCGCCGCCATTCGGCGAAGTTAGTGCCAACTTTTGCGGTTAGAAGGGTGTCACATGGTCAGCGCAACGGGTCCCCACAGCCGTTAATCTCTGTTTTCTAGACCTGGAGCCGCTACTTTTCCCATTCAAGTAGCTCCTCAGTTGACCTCACGAGGCTGAGTGGACCCCGTTCCAGAACCACTACTACTCAGAAAATCTGGTAGCGCCAGGGATCGAACCCGGGACCTCTGTATCATTAGCCAGAAACTCTGACCACTAGACCACAGAGGCGGTCAATGAGAACCCTTACCTTATGAAATTTTAAACCTTTAAGACTTTCACCAAGAGATGAATAACAACAGACTGCTCAAAAAAAAATTTTCATTGTGTAGCTTTTCTGTTTATTTACATGAGTTGTGTTCTGTTTAATAGGAGGGCATTTTAACTGTGCCATATTATTAAACAAATTAATAGAAAATCTTCTGTTGTGAATTATTTCCAAATCCTTTCCCCATAAACTAACACCGTTATACACTGAGGCCTTAATTTTCTATGATAGGAAGTTTTCCATGCCCGTTATATAATAAAGAATTTCCCTATCCACGTTACATAGTTCCGTTATCAATATGGCATGGTACATTTGCAGGTTCCGAGTGGAGGAAATCTGAATTTTACAAAATGTAACATTTGGCGTCGGGTCCTTTGGAACGACCTAAGAAACAGCAAATAGACAAGACATTTGGAATATGAATTAGAGGAGCCTATGTGTATTAGGTTTATTGAAGTTGGTTGGAAGAGAATTAACAAAGCAATTTTTAGTTATATTTGTATGAATACAGAACGTAAGATGGAACAAGGTAGTACTGAATCAGAAGACTATTAGCCTGCAAGTTTTTGTAGGTGGAATAAGAATCATTCGACGAATTGGGGAGAAGTGCATACGGACTCTTGGTATGAAAATCTGACGAGAGGGAACACTTTGAAGACGTATGCGTGGATGGAGTAATATTAGGGACACAGAATGGGAGGGTATGTACGAGGTTTGTCTGGCTCTGATTGGGGACTGTTGTTTTAAATGGAAATGAAATTTCTGCTTACTTAAAGACCCGAGACTTTCTTCGATAAGAGCAACGACTTATTTATCAAGGCGTATTGTGACCCATGAAGGTTTTTATTTAGTTAACTAGGTGGCTGTTATCTTACGAAACCTCGTGCACTCCGGAATTTGCATAACTAGATATATTTATGTTACAAATGGACAACACTGAAGCTAGACCAATGAAAGACAAGGTTTATGGAAGCAACATTTTCTTTACATTACACTCATTTATGCTGATTACATATACAGGCATGGCTAGGTTTCCGAAGTAAGAATTGGCATGTATCATTTTCTCTGTAAAAGTAGTTGAAACAAATTAATGTACCTTATGTGTTAAAAGTTGTTTCTTGCGTCACATAAAACAATCTCCATCGCCAATACAAAGAATCATTTAAAGCTGTTTGTAAATATATTTGTGTTTGCGATTGTGAGAATCATGTACATCAAATAAATATACTGTTTATGGAATTCCGAGGTACTGAAAGTTTCAGAAGGTCGCACATTTACCATTTGGCGTTAAACGAAGTAGTGTTTATATAGCCATATCTTGGTCTTATGAATCTAATAAGTGGCACTTATTCTACACTAGAAGTAGTGGCTATACCGCCATGATTTGGCACTTTGAAATTATGCAGTATTGTTTCATTCACATAGGAGATAATGTTATACGGCCGTGACTCAAATACCAGAGATATAATTTGTAAATTGGAGCCAACTTGGCGCACTGTGTGAAGACGATGCTGGGGTTAAGGTAGGAAAGGCTTTAAATGCTGACCTTCCTGTCTCTTACACTCTGATATGAAGCCATTGTGAACTTGTTTCCTTTCTATGGCCCACGTGCGGGTAACCCTATTTTATTTTGTATCTAACTCACGGGTTATAGGGGGCGAAATAATGTACGTATGGGTGTTAATTCAAAGGCCAGTCTGTCTCCCAGCGTTTTCCAGGATTTCCCAGGGTTACCGATTTCTGGGAATCATTTCCCAGGATCCTGAGCTGTAAGTGCACAGGGGAAGGCTGTCCACGGCGGAACTTTCAAATTTGGGGGTGGGGCCGGGGGTGGGGTTTAATTCTAAGTGACGGAATGATAAACGTACATAACAAAGGCAAGCGTAAAACAGGTCACGCAATTGTACGAGTCATGTGGAAATGGGAATTTAAAAAGAGTTCAATGTATTGAGTGTTGTAACGATTTCTGTACAGTAGAATGACAGGAAAGGTGTGAATGACGTACTGCCGAAGGCTCTAAACAAGAAGCGACACTAGTATGTTTTAAGGAATTTTCCCAACATTCGCCAGGAGAGTCTGAAAACTTCCCACCTAGACCACAGTAATTTTAACCATTTTCGCCAATATTCCGACGAAGCATAATCTTGCGATAATCTGAAGCGACTGTCGTTTCAGAATTCAACCTATAAATGCTAGGTGTTTTGTTTTTGTTTTTTTTCCAATTGTGTGTAGCTAAATCGGAACTTCACTGTCTGTTACTCTGCATTAATCATTCGAAGCTTAATGCTTATTATGTGTTCAGCCAGGTTAAAATTAAAAATTATGCTTTAGGTCGATATATTTCATTGTCTCTTCTCTGTGGTTGTTACAATAAATAGCGCTTATTTCCTTCAGATCTTTTTAATGGAAGCGTGCTATATTCTGTGTGAGTTTCGAATTGAATTTTTGTATGTGATGTGTATTAATTTTAGTCTTCAGACATTAAGATGACATGTATAAAAAGGGCTGTTAGGATGACTGAAGTAAGAAGGGGCTCCCGCTGTGGCCAATTAAGTATCATCGACATTACCCTGTAATGATCACCTTTATTCCAAGAAGTGTTTATAAGAAAAAGGGCGGACGAGGAGCCTACAAACGAAGTCAAGGGGTTATTATGCATTATCTACAGTGCTTTCCTCTTCTAGTGTTGTGGTTAAGGACCGTTTAGTCTACCGACCATACCAATGTTGTGTAGCCTAAGCCCGTTTGAAAACAAAAACCTGACAACTTAAACCATTATGTTTTGTTCTATACTGAACTAATTCGAACGCCCTGAGAATGGTTCAGCCGTTGAACTAAACAGGGAACGCATCAACCGTATCAAGAAACACTGAATCTTTTCACTGTAAAAATGAATCAACCTGCGAAAGAAGTGAGGTAATAACCTTTTTAAACTTTAAGTTGGATCGTAACTTATCGTCGGGCTCTGCCTTGTTTTGTGACCCTACAATGGCAGAATTCTGGCTTGTAGAAGTGTCGTTATTCTTGTGATTGTGTGACTGTTGTGAGTAATGCACCCGGAACGGTAGAGGGAAAGGAGAAAGCAGCTATGAATGGCCTATTTGAAATATTATCCTAATATTCGACTAAAGAATCCGAGGTAAACCACGAAACCTCAGTGCGAGTACTATACCTGGGAACCAGGTAGGCTCAAACCACATTCTTCTCGACTGAGAGGTTGAGGAATAATAGCTGTAAAAGTCCGCTACGTATTCCGGTAGACAGTAGTCATAATTCTGACTACTGAAATAAAAAGAAATATAAATGAAGTGACAGTTTTGTGAATGAAAGTGAACTTTAATAAAAATAATTTTATATACTGATCACAACCAAGAAACTAACCAAGGAAAGCAAGAACCGACCATCCATTCATACAGCAGGCCTATATCTAGCCATCAAGTGGACTACTTAACCAAGCAACCCAGCAGTCATCCATCCACAACCATTCTCATGGTAGTTCACAGAAACGGAAATTTCAATATAGAAACTTGCTATCGAAAACAGTCTGAACAGAAACGGTCTCATTAGATTACTGACGACAGTACTATATTTACCTTAATATTAGCCTCATTTCTACATTTTATTCTTTCAAAATCCAGCTTTCCATGACCTCTGTCCACCGTTAACCCGTGCACATTTCCTTTCTTATATTCAGAGCAATATGCGTATTTCCTTTAATTTTTAAACTGTATTTCCCCTCTTGTAAAATGTAAAGCAATCCGTGGACAGGCCTGGACAAGCCCTGAGGGTTCCAGGAGGACGAGACTCCCAGATTTCAAGATAGTCGGTACATGAAAGTGATAAGGTTGTCATCCCTACGCACCTGGTGCCTGTACACCCACAGGAAATATTCTTGGTACTCATTTCTATTAGAGGCTGAATCGACCCCAGAGCCAGAGTGCAGCCGGTAGAATTGTGTCAATGGAAAATTCCAAAGACGCCATCGGCAATCGAACCGGCGACCTTGCAGCTTGTAGCACAGTGCCTCAACCAACTGCGCCACCGCGTGCTCCAATTACCCCTCTTGTAGGCTCCCTTCATTTATTTGTCTTTAATTCTGGCATAAACCTTACTCTTGTTTGTTACTTTCTTACCACACTCATTTTAAATTTGGGAAACTTTTAAATTATTTTTTAGTCTTAGTTACATTATTTGTAAATTTATTCAGATCTCTTGCTTGTGACTAATTGTTCCACGAGTCGGTGTATTTATAAATAAATGTATTAGCCTGTAAAGTCTGTTATTAGTAATACTTATATTTTGCTCCAACTAAAAATTGCGATAAGGATATACAGGTCCAAACTATCCAAAGCCGTTGTCCAATATTAGTGATGGTTTACTTCTACGGTACCTGTAAGCCTTCACGTAGTTGTGCCTGGCTGGATACCCCGAGTAAGCTCATTTAGAATATGAGCTTGTTACAGGATTATAACAACAATGTTCGCCTCGGAATACAAGTACATTAGAAGCTAAAGAGTGTGAATGATTACTGTTAACATTTTAAAGACGAAAATTATGCGGAATACATTTACTCATTTTGTACTGCGGTATAAATACGGCCCTTCTCGGTTATAAAAACCGGCTAATTAGTGCTGTATAGAGAAATGAGCATATGTATGTAAAATTATAAAATTATGTAGTCATACACAACTCCCAATAAACTAAATACAACTAAGACTTCTAATAAATTGAGAGTCGTGTATGACTATATAATTTTATAAATTTATAATTTTACATAAAAATATTAATAAAACACAACGGGGATGCCTCACTTAAAAAAAAAAAAGAGGAATGAACGCTGTCTGTTCTGAGACATACTAGAATCACAGAAATTCCCTCTGAGCAGAAAGTAGAATTATTGAATGTTAATTCTGGTGACAAAAAAGTAACCATTGTGTTGTAGCGGGTGCATTCTTTCATGGAATTCAGGATTGTTCATGCTATGCAGTAAGAATGCGAGTATAAGGTTACACATTCATGCTCTTAATCTTAAAAGTTTTCCTTCTAAAATTTCATCCAAGTCGTAAGTGTCAAGTAAGCCAGAGATGTAATGGTCATATTTAAATTGAAGATCGGTAATTATTTTGTCACGAAAAAGGCCTACGATCCAGGTGGCCACTTTAGACGTCAAAAAGTCAATCAGCCATCCATAACCCACCAGCTTCACTTCCATATTTCTGAAAAAAAAAAGAATATGTTCATAATTCTTATTTTTTAGTTAATTTAACATTTTCTTTATAAAACCGTTCTTGTATTTTTTTTATGTTTTTGGTTTCGTCCACAGCTCAAATTTTAACAAATTTATCTGTCTAAAGCCGTTTATCGTGTAAAGACTGAGAATTAAAGATAAAGTGTAGGCCTAAATACACGTAAGGTTTTGTAGATTCTGTTTTAAACATTTTTAGAAGTAAGTAAATGGGAAAAAATTATAAGATGAATTACATATGACTGTAAGTAGTGTAATATCTCTCCTCCTGATATTTAAGGGCGAATATAGTCTGGATGTTGACCGAGATCAGTGCCCGCGCGGTCTAAGGCAGCGGCTACACAGAGCATAGCGTACGCGATGTACACTATGTTTGCTATGCACGGGAAAAATATCTGCCTTTACGAATAACGTAAGGGGCCACACAGAACTGCATACGCTATGTACGGTATGTTGGCGATGTAGCTACGTCGCCGTGTTGTTTGATTCGTGGTTATATTTTGAAACGTCGCGGGGGACGGGCATGCGCATTAGACCCCATGCAGTCACGTGCAGCCGGCAATACGTAATTTGTTGTCTGTTGCGTCAGGTCAGAAATACGTTTATTTGAGTTTAATTGTGTGTTGTGTATATTCTGAGTAATGTCCCTGGAGCAATTAATTGAAGAGGTGAGGAAATAAATATCCATGCCTCTGGAATAAATCCAAGGAAGAATACCGCAACCAAAGCATACGGGGTATAGCCTGGGAGAGGATTTCTGGAGAATTGGAAAAAACAGGTAAATACATTTCTAATTTTAATTTCTATTGTAAAATGCAAGCTCTAAATTTAATAGGTTAGATATTTATCCAAAAATTAAGTATACACAAGTATTTTTACTAATTCACACGATTCACTACTCTCTTTTGCCACTCATCGCGGCCTTCATCGGGCATAAAATATTCCATGAATGAATTTCGGACATCTAGAACTTCTCTTGTTGAATTGGTTGCAGCAGCGACGTTCATTCGTACTAGCGGGTTGGTTTGTTCTTCTCCAAGTGCAGGATTTGTCTCGGTTGGTGATTCGAGTATGTAATTGTGCAGGACATCAGTAGCTAAGATTAATTTATCACAAAGTTGGATACGGCATTCAAATGGGCGCTGATATATCCTTGAAGTACTAGCAAGGATGCCAAAAGCGTTTTCTACTGTATTTCTGCTTCTTGAAAGCCTGTAATTAAAAATTCTTTGTGCTCCGCTGAGTCTTCGAGCGCTTCTGGAATAAGGCCTCATGAGATATCTCTTAAGGGGAAATGCTTCGTCCCCAATTACGATATATGGTAAAGGGACGCCCCCTAAGTTCTCATCTGGATGCAAACCAATGTTTTGTCTTGCTAAACGCATAGCAATATTACTGTTGGCAAACACGTTTCCATCACTAACTCACCCATACTGCCCTACATCTACAGGAAGGAATCTTTTATTAACATCAACCAATGCAAGCAAAACAACAGAGTAATACTTTTTGTAATTAAAAAATTCTGACCCTCTGTGTGGAGGTGCCTTAATACGAACATGTTTGCCATCGATCGCTGCAACGCAGTGTGGAAAGTTCCACTTTTCCTTGAAAATCTTTTCCGATGCTCTCCAAATTTCCTAATTCGGTTCAGGCATTACTATAGGCTGAAGGTTTTTTCCAAAGGGCTTCACAGACCTCTTCGACAATTCCACTAACTGTAGACCTACCTATGCGGTAGGTAAAAGCCAATGATCAGAATGAATTTCCAGTTGCTAAGAACCTGAAATAATACTTTGAAAACGTTAAATGAATTAATAATTACAATAAAATGATATTACAAAGTTTTTAGATTAGGGTAGGCCATGTATGTGTAATACGTAGTGCTATTTTTCTTGCAGTACAAGTACTGATATATGAATGGAAGAAACTGCAAGACTGCCACAGGCAAGCTATGCTAAGGAGAAAGGCAAAAAGTGGTGACGCTGCGAAGAAAATGAAACCTTGGAAATATGAAGAGCTGACGTCTTTCCTTCTGTCTGACTTAACAGCACGAGAGCAAAGTGTAATTTCAAGATTTATGTAGGTTGAATTCGCATGAGCTTGGAATATACACACTTCTATCACTTAAAGTATCACATGAATTTCTTTTTGCACAGGACTCAATACAATATCGATGTTGATGATGAAATTGAGAACGAGGACAGCTTGATACCGATAGATGGAGCTAAACAATTTGGGGAGGAAGAAGAACAAACAGGGTCAGAGTTGTCCATCAACACAGAAAGGGCAAGTAAAAAGTGCAGAAAAGATTTCAATAAATTTCAGAAAGGCGACAAGGAAGGTGTTGACAAGATACTGACATTCCTTAAAGAGAAAAATAAGGATAAGAAACAGCCAGTAGAGCTTGACTTCTTCTTTGCAAGTGCATGTGAAAGCACTAAGCGCCTCCCCCGCCATTTACAACTGAAAGTAAAGGCGGAAGTTATGAAGGCAGTTATAAATGCAGAAACTGAGTGCCTGTACCATGAGCAGTTTAGAAGTCCTACACCCTCCATCAACTGTGAAACAGCTGGTTGTAGTTCAAGAACAAAACATTCACCTGCTAGACAAACATCATCACCTTCACCTGTTAAGCCATTCTACCCATCAACTGTTCAAAATCAGGCGCAAGAAAATACTTCAAATACAACGTACGGAAATGCAGGACTGCTCGACAGTGTAACGTACTTTCATCAATTAAAGTAACCCATATGTGTCACTTTTAGACAATGTGTCAATTAATAAAAATCACAAATAAAAGATGTGTTTTCTTACCTTAAACAAAGAGCTAGTCGTTCTTATGCTGAATTGCTTTCCCTGTAGTTCACTTCCTTCTTTTCAATGTCATCCTTGATAAGTGACAAAAGTTGTTCAAACTGATTACTACTCGTTCGAAAATATTCTTTGAATTTAACTTCATCTTGACGTAACTGTTTCATCAGGTGATGAAATTCGCCAAACTCTCTTCTTTTCATGTTAACTTCGTGCACCCACTTTCTTTCAATTTTATTACCCACTGCATATAATAACAAAACCTCATCGTCACTGTCGTCGCTTTCCCAGGGCAACCTACCGGCCAACATCTTGTACAAGTGACGACAGAAAAAAAAATCTGTTACTTTTCTCGGCTTTCTCGTACGAATCGCAGCCAGTATGGCCACTTGGTGTAGCGAACGTAGCAAACATAGCGTACAAAGCATACATAGCATACACAGCGTAGCGCTCTGTGTGGCCTCAGCTTAAGGCGTGGGTCTGCGACCGCTCGCTTGCTGGGATTGCGCTTTCGAATTCCGTGGTGGGCGTATATGTCTGTTTCTTGTGAGTGTTGTGTGTTGTCAGCTAGATGCCTCTGCATCGGGCTGATCATTCGTCCAGAGGAATCCTACTGAGTATGATGTGTCCGTGTGTGATCGTGAAGCCTCGATAATGACGAGGCCCTGGCCCACTAGGGGCTATTGCGCTATAAAAAAAATAGTCTGGCTGTTCCCCATCATCTGAATTATGCGTATGTATGTGTATATGTTTACGATTTTTCGGAATCTTGCCTCAGAGTACAAAGGCAGTTTCTTAGTTTTCGAAGTGCCATGTATAGGCCTTATGTAAGTTATTAAACTTGTACAGTAAATACTCTCTATTTTGCTGTCAAGGGAAACGTTTAGATAAATCTTCCATAAGAATATTTGGCAGTGAAAGTAACACTTATTTAGAATCTTGGAGTGCTGTAGATTGATTTATTTTATTCGTTTCTGAAAAAATATTCTATTTACCCATATTTTTCTCAGATATATTTTGATGATATCTTCCAAACGGCTTCAAAATTGATCGAGTGGTCCCTTTCCCATGAACTTATATTTCAGAGGCAAACATTTCGAATTTCAGTCGGGTTACCAACTGTCCTGACAGGGTTTGTGTGGATGTTGAAACATCTTGGGAAGGTACTTTGAAGTAGGCCGATCATCTTCTGAATCCTTATTAGATTTACTCCTCATTCATGATAATTTTCCATTTTATCCCACTCTATAGACCCATAAACTCAAGGTGAAACAGTCGTCGTTAAATAGCCAAATGCTTTATCAAGTTTATACATTTCTGGAATCTATTTGTGACCCAAATCACGTTGTTTCCTGGACCCAGAGTGAACGTCACGTTGCACAAGGATCTATCAGAAAATGTCTAAGTTCATTATTGCTGAAGACTTACAGTTACGATGCGGTGAAACTACCGATGGATTTTCGTAGAAATTGAGGGGATCCGCTTATTTCCAAGAAATGAAATTTTCATAAAAGTCTGTAATTTTAAACCCGCGCCCCGAATTCCTGCGTTTGTATTCACATCTGATCTGTTTTCCGAGAACCTTTTATTTAGTTGAGAGCGTCACTTCCACGCTAAAATAAAACTCAGGTTTTGCCTGCTTTTAAATTTCAGTAGCTCAAGGGAGATTGGTCTGTAAAAAGATACAACAGGGGATGACATTTGCCTACGCGTTCTGTACTCCTTCCTGGCATCATGCCGAAAGGTTGTCCTTACAGAAGTGAAGTACAGAGAAACGACATCTTACTGAAATTTTTGTCGCCATAACATGACGTACGTCATTTGATGTGCTCCGGCTCCAAAACTTATAATTAATCAGCTCATTACATATATGAGGCATAGCAGAGACCCTTTATGTTAAACAACTAAAAATTCTGCGTCTTCCTTGAAATTTGAATGGTCATTACGATGGCCATAAGATTCCTCCATTAGACGCTATTTTGATCAGATTAAGCCCGTCCACACCCTCATATGAATATCATTTAAGATCTATTTTTAAAACTATCCTGTCATATGTGTTTAAATCGTGCAAGTGCTTTCTTTAATACAATGTTCATGAATGAAATTTTTCGCAGTTTTCATCTTTCCTTGAATGTGCTACATGACCCGCCTTCTTCAAGTAAGTAATCCTAATAACATTTATTTTCAATAGCTGACCAAAATAGTTTTCTGTATAGCTCTTTATAAGTATAAAAAATCTCAGTGAATGAAGCAGGACACTATCTATTTTGTAACCGAAATTCTTGTCACATATTTCTTACGTTATAGCGACTTTCTGCTGAAAAGTCAGTAAATTGACAGATTGCGTGTGTGTGTTACTGGAAGATGATTTGATTTGACCGAGTCCATTGTGCTAACAGTAGGCCACTTACCCGACACTCATAATTTTGAAATCGTCCAAGTAGACTTTTTTGCCGGTGAAGTCAATGTGAATGTGCACGTAGAGGTCCAGAGGGAAGAACTTGGTACTGATGCTCCCAGAAGGACCAAGACCCATAAAGCGAGCTTCATAGTGACCGTAGAATAGCTGGAATTGGATGAAGCCGGCTGTACACAAGTAGGTTAAAAGAATTTACAAATGTAAATTTTGTTTTATAGGGTTCTATTATTCTGGGATGTTATACCCTGTAGATTTGTAGATCGATACCGACGTTTCGAAGGATCGTATTGTCTTCATTTTCAGGTTCATACAACCCAAGAAGAATGCTCCTTCGAAACATCTGTAAATTTCACTAATGGACACGTCGTAACATCCCACATGACCTAAATCTTCAGCAACACCGCTATGAGAAACTCACATCTAGCAGGTCTTTTGTACAGTACATACGCGCGATCGTACGAGGGTGAGTCAAATGAAAACCTTACATATTTTTTATCATGGACGATGTGGTGTGCAAATTTATTGACTCATATCCAGATGTGCGGCTATTTCATTCACTGTTATGCGGCGATTTTCCTTCACGATGGCTTCATCTGCTGCAATGGCCTCTGGTGTCACTACTCGGTGTGCCTGACCAGGTCGAGGAGAGTCTGTTACAGAACTAATGCCGTTTATGAACATCCTAGTCCACTCGTACACTTGCTGTGGTGACAGACACGCATCACCATGCTGAACTTTCATTCGTCGATGAATTTCGATGGGTTTCACCCCTTCACTATAAAAAACGGATGACAGAACGCTGTTCTTCTTTGGTGCGTGTTGCAAACGGGGCCGCCATTTTTACACTACTACTGCGCCGTCGTGTTTCATTCCTGTTTCGTATTACCACCTGTCGGCCACTCTTCAAACCATGAGTATCATTGTTGTCAACTTACAAGACAATCGAGCTGTGTTTAGAATTTTTGTCGCACTTTTAAGGTTTTCATTTGACTCTCCCAAGTATTAACGTTTTTCGTGCTATATAAGGGATAGCTCGCTTACAGTCTCCAGTTGTTACGTACGGTAAATAGCAACCAGTGACTTGTTACACAATGTCTCTCGGAAGCCAGGGGTTTTCAGGAGTTCCGCAAGCACATTTCTTGTATGAAACTGGTAAATAAGTTTGATAATCTCTAATTGCAATTTTATTCTTCTCCCCATCATTGTGCTTAACTGGAGCTGGATATATTTTCAGTGTAAATCACAAAAAAAATGTTTTTGTCATACGTGTGCGTAAATATTTTATTTTTAAATAAACTTTCATGTTTTAGAATGCAATGTTGCATTTTGCACGCAAGAAGTACAGACTTACTTTAGAGAGTTTCGCGAAAATTCGTAGATATTCAGAAGGGTTCTCCCAGATGTTTAGAGTAGGAAGTCTGCTGCACTAATATATACTTACTTGTTGTTGGATGTGATCAGTGGCATCTTTGATTAAATAAAGCTAACTACGGGTAGTAGTTGTGGGATTTCAATAGTTAATATAGACGTCACCGTTCGATGTTAAAGAATTCGTTGAATTTTGAAAATGCCAGTCTTTTGGCATATTACACGACGAATGTATTTAATGGAGGTCCCATATAAGCAGGAATATTACATTAATAGCATCTTAGAAAAGGACACTGCTCCATGGAAATGGGAACGGATCTAATAGACGAGTATATTAATTGTAAACTTAAGTTGAATTGTATTTTGGTCCATATTCTCTGTTTCATACGAATGGCTACAAAGTTTCTCAAAAAGCGCGTAATTCAGTACTTCGCAATGAGGTCGTGTAGGTGAGTGGAACGACAATTTCAAACATTCTGAACTTTGACAATAAATATAGATGAATAGACACATTCACGCTCAGGTTGCTCTAAGACCGGGAGCAGACTTTCTATGCAGCATGGACAGGGGGCTAGTTGGGTCTTCGCAGGTCTGGACAAGTTTGCAGAGATATAGCTGTCTGGGCTGACATTATCTCTATTGACACCAAGTCGTCTTTCTACCATGTGAGCAATCGCTGCTGACTTTTAATGTGCATGACGTAATACGCAGGCATACACCTGACGTAATGTCGGAAATATGTTAGGCGTTTGTATGTCGTTATTCATTGTCTATATAGATAACATTTTTTTTGTCGATAAGTTTATATCTAATATAAAAGATAAGGAGTATTGCATGAAAAGAATTCATAAAAAAAATAAACTTGAAAACATAAATAATTGAAAAAACACAGCTCGGCATTTGGCACAGGCCCGAACAGGTGTTACCAGTCAGTCAACAGACGGAGAATTTACCCTCAGTTACTTCACTGAGGTAAAGCGTTAGTTGCTGTTTTTTTTAAATGAAAATACTTCTTAGCTGCTTCCTGTTTGGGCTGCTGTATATATAATTCGTCAACTTAATACATATATATTATGTTACTGCTGACTTTTGCATATTGCTGATGTGTTTTATTGTGCTTATTCTCACAAGAACAGGCTAGAATGTACAAAATCCAAAATTCCTGCCATTGTTTCGAGATTTGATATGGGTGGTGAAAAGGTTAGAGAAAGATTAGCAGTGGGTAAACAGGCCGCACAGAGGTTTGATAGGCAAAGATTTAACTTGAGGAAGCTAAATGAGCCAGAGGTTAGGGAACAGTATCAGATTGAGATTAAAAACAGGTTTGCAGCTTTGGAGAACAGGGATGATGACGAGGACATAAATAGGAATTGGGAAAACATTAAAGAGAATATCCAAACCACAGCGAAAGAGAGTCTAGGTTTGGATGAATTTAAGCAGAATAAACCCTGGTTTGATGTGGAATGTTTAGGTTTTTTGGCTCAAAGGAAGCGGACTAAAATTCAGTGGGTACAGGATCCAAGCCAAAGCAATGTAGATAATCTGAGCAAGGTAAGGCGTGAAGTTAGCAGGCATTTCAGGAACAAAAAGAAG
>Ga0136643_10005820_pt1 | contig 17510 bp, 17 predicted proteins | sample TergutLab28metaG_FD_96883 | JGI IMG/M metagenome (GOLD analysis project Ga0136643, IMG submission 96883) | Labiotermes labralis P1 segment gut microbial communities from Petit-Saut dam, French Guiana - Lab288 P1 (version 3) (version 3) | ecosystem: Host-associated > Arthropoda: Insects >... | reverse complement strand
ACCATGTAAACAATGTAAACTACCTTAAATGGATATACGACTATATTCCCGACGAATTATATTTGGGGTATCGCCCAAAAAACCTTAAAGTGGCATATAAAAAAGAAACATATCCGAACGATGTGTTAAATATCACTCTTTTTGACCGCAAAAACAAAGACACCACAGAGATATTTGCAATAATTGAAAAAGGCGGTCAGACTGCCACGGAAATTTACATTAACTGGGAAAAATTAAAGTGAACCTTACAAGTGCGGCTGGCTGTATCGGAAAATTTGGAGGCAATGAATAATGAGGAAAAAATTATTAATTCTCTTAATGCTGTTACTTCTAGTTGGGGTACTGGCGGCTTGTGGCGACTCACGTTACAATAGATTAACGCAGTGGGACTACCACCCCAGTTATAGCTTTATTCTTACAAGCGTAGAGGAACAAGGCGACCATCTGCTGCTTAAAGGATATATTGCAAGAAATGCACTTACGCCGAATGAAGTTGAAGTAGCCCGCATTGAAGGAACTATCGAAATAAACGGGAAAACATTTGCTCACACTAACGTCGATACATCGGACTTTATGTCAAATGACCGTTTGTACAATGCAAGCACTGGGACTGAAATTTTTCTTATACCTGCGTTTTTTGGTGAATTTGAGGGCGATGACCTTCGGTATCGGATGTACGAGCCTAGTGGGCAAGGTATTGTTTATAAAACAACAGGAATGCATCGAAAGGTTGAAGTTTACAAAAATACGCCTGTTGAAATATGGCGGTTTGTAGCCGAGCCAAGGGAGTGGGGCTATCTTGAACTATTCGCACCAATGGAAGTGAGTGCCCATGTATTCTTAAATTATACCGAATATGATTTGCCTGACGGCTTTCCTTTTTACGGGTCGTTCCTTTTGAGTTTTGAGGACGGAAAATGTGTACACATGCGTTGGAATCGATAGCATACTGGGGGCGGGTACCGCACAGAGCGGATGCTCGTTTTTTATTTTCGCTTGCGAAACCTAATAATTGCGGCAATCACACAAACAATAGTTAAAACTGCGATACCAACACCAAAATATATGCCGGAATTTGCAAGTGTACGTGCGGCACTTGGGGCGAAGGTAGGAAGCGACTGCGAATTTTCGATAATTTGAGCAAAAAATGGGAAGGCGATAAAAGCGGTTATCCCCGAGATTAAACCATGTCCAATTTTACAAAGGATGTAAATTGGAGTATTGAGGTCTGTTTTGCTAATAAAATTTAGGCTTTGAAAAAGAATTGACAGTCCGCCAAAGGATAGCAAAGCGGCTACAGCCGCCACAATTATACGGCTTGTACCTTGTTCGCTTAAACTGCCTATGCCATTTGTCATTTCTATAATACCGCTAAAAATTGCGGAGTGGGTTTGTGAATTTAAAGGCAAAATTTGACCTAAAAGTGCGGAAACCACGGAAAAAAGCATCATAAAACCACCAACTATTAGCATGGTTTCCATAGCATTTTTAACAGCACCGCCTAAAATGTGTCCAAAGGATTCTTTTGGTCGGGAAAACACCGCAATGGGTTGCAAATTTTCTTTTTGCGGGCGTTTGTCGTGTTTTGCACCGTAAATTCGCATTATAAGCCCAACAGACAACGCTCCTATATAGTGTGCTGCAAGCAAAAAATACCCCAAAGCTACAGAGCCAAACATTCCAGCGGCGACGGCCCCTAAAATGAATAATGGGCCAGCGTTATTTGTAAAACCGAGCAATCTCTGCGCTTCAACCTTGCCAAGCTCGCCTTTGCTACGCATTTCGGACACAATTTTTGCACCGACAGGGTATCCTGAAATTAGCCCCATTGCAAGCGCAAAACCACCACGCCCCGATGTTTTAAACAGCCTTTTCATTACAGGCGATAAAAAAATGCCCAAAAAATTTGCCGCCCCCAAAGCCAATAATAAATTTGCCCCAATAACAAAAGGCAAAATCCCCGGCATTACACTATTAAACCACAAAGAAAGCCCCCGCTGTGCCGCTGATAAAGCAACAGCGGGATAAATTACAATTAAAATATTTAAGCCAGCTACAAATGCAGGCAAAGCCACACGTATAACTTTGTTTTTAGTTTTCAATGCAAATCACCCCTTGTCCAATTTATTCGGACAAGGGGTGAAAAATGTTAGTTGCTAATAATTTCGTACGGCCAGCTTAAAATGCCGCCAAAATCCAAAACATTTGTGTATCCCATGGCAACAAGCAAGCGGACAGATTGCTCGCTTCGTGAACCGCTGCGGCAGTACACCAATATCAATGCACCTTTGTCGGACAAGGCGTCCCATTCTTGAAGTCCAAGCATTTCATTAGGAATAAGTATCGCATTAGGAATATGAAGGGCATCAAACTCCGACTGTGTACGTACATCCAAAATAATGGCATAAGGATTTTGTTCCATCAAATTACGTGCTTGGCTTGCAGTAATAAGGCTTCCGTTTTCAAAGCTCTCTGCATACTCGTTACAAGCTGTGGCAACAACAAGCACCGTCAGTAAAAATGCTACAAGAAAAATTTTTCTTTTCAAAATATATACAACCCCTTTTTATTGTGCAATGCGTAAATCATCTATTGTAATATCACGCACAAGCGGGTTTATTGTGCGGTTTACCAGCTCCAAAATACCCTCTGGGTCTGCAAATTCATACCAAAAAGGTGCGCCGCTTGTGCCAAGCATTGGTATGGTGTATGTGCTTAAAGCATCCAAACCGCCTATATGACGGGTTTGGTTCGCAAACCACAAAAGCTCTCCTGCTGTTAAATCTGAATAAATATATTCGTTAAAAATGCTTATAAATTCGGGAATACGCAGTATGGAGGCGGGTGTGAGCAACCTTTGAAAAACTGCAGAAAGCACCTGTTGTTGGTGCACAATGCGCTGATAGTCGCTTATTGTCGGGGAAACCCCTGCCGTACCCGTGCGGTATCGGGAAAAACGCAAAGCATCTTCCCCGCTTAAAAGTTGAAGCCCGGGCTGTAAGTCGATGTGCAAATTTTGCCATGGGTCATTGTAGTACATGCGAAAAGGCACATAAATTTCTACCCCGCCAACGGCATCTACCATACGTACAAAAGCGGCATAGTCCACACGGATGTAAAAATCGGGTCTAAACCCAACCAAAGATTGCACATCACGCCGAACTTGCTCTACGCCGCCCTCATGCCCCCTGCCTCCTAAACGACCAGACGGATACGAAGAAACAATTTTGCGGTTAGTGCGCTGTACGTCAATTAAAGTATCACGAGGGATGCTTACTATAAAACCCTCCCTTGCTTCTGCGTCATAAGCTGCAACCATTATAGTATTTGCGTTTAAGCCCTCAGTAAGCCCAAATATTACAAAGGTGTAAAAATTGGGTTTGCGTTCTTCAAACTGAGCAAAACCGGGCAAAGTTTGCTCGTTTGCCAAACCACCATCCTCATCTTCGCTGCCTTCATTGGCGGATGGATTTTCTTGACCTCCCGAAATGGGGATTTGTGGAATTTCCGGCGGACGCACCATGATGCGGAAAGTAATCCACCCAGCGGCGGCAATCACTGTAACAGCAGCGATTATTATAATGACTACTCGCACGGTAATTCTTAATGCTTTATTTTGTATCCTGTATTTTTTACCCATCAGATTTTACCTCATAATTAACTTTATCTATAAAACAAATTATAGCATAATTTTCGTATGGGTGACAATATATGTCTTTGAAATGTAATCAAAAATCAAAAAAACTTGCGCAAACGCCTTCTGTGTTGTATAATAGGCAAAAAGTAGGGGTGATGAGAGGATGGACATTTTGCAAGTGCAACAGTTGGGACAAAAAATTGTTGATAATGTAGAGCAGGTTATTTTTGGGAAGCCTAATGAAGTAAAGTTGATACTTTCAGCAATGCTTGCTGGCGGTCACGTACTTTTGGAAGATGTTCCAGGCACGGGGAAAACTATGCTGGCAAAGGCTTTGTCAAAAACTTTTGACGCTGGCTTTTCCCGTGTGCAATTTACACCGGACCTTCTGCCCTCAGAGCTTACAGGCATTAACTTTTATAACATGAAAGAGGGCGAATTTGTTTTTCGCAAAGGCTCGCTTTTTGCAAATATTGTATTGGCGGATGAAATAAACCGTGCTACCCCACGAACACAAAGTGGCTTGTTGGAGTCCATGGAAGAGCGTCAAATTACCGTGGATGGCACTACATACCCTTTACCCACGCCGTATTTTGTCATCGCCACCCAAAACCCTATTGAAACACAAGGTACTTTTCCATTGCCAGAGGCACAACTTGACAGATTTTTGGTGCAGTTAAATTTGGGCTATCCAAACCATGAAGAAAATGTGGCTATATTAGAAAAACACATTACAGGTGAAGCATTTAGGTCAATCGAAGCCGTTTGCGATATGGACAGCTTCAAAGCCATGCAGGTAGCGGCGCAAAATGTTTACATTCATCCTGATGTAAATAGATATATTGTTGACATGGTGGAAAAAACACGCAGGCATGAGGGTATTGCCCTTGGTATTTCTACCCGCGGTATGTTGGCGCTTGCCCGCATTGCGCAAGCGTATTGCATTTTAAATGGGCAAGACTTTGTAACTCCAAAAGAGATTGTACATTTGCTTCCCTATGTTTTTGCTCATAGGCTGGTGCTAAAAGGCGGCTTGCGCAACCGACCCGCCGCCGCAAAGTCTATTTTAGATAACATTATAGAGGAAGTTGTAACCCCCGTCGAGGAATGGAAGCGGAGGTAATGGCATGGTAGTTATTGTAATTGGTGTTGCTATTGCTTCATTAATACTTTTGCAAAGCTGGCTATATAGGCGGTTTTGGAAGCACGGACTAACCGCAGAGGTAAAATTTTCGACAAAAGAAGCATTCGAGGGCGACACATTATTTTTAATAGAAGAGTTTACCAATAAGAAGCTGCTGCCCTTGCCTTGGCTTTTTGTAGAAATTAGGCTGCCAGCGCAGCTTGATTTTGGCGAAAATGTGGGCGGCACGGGCGGGGCTTTTGGCGTTAAAACTCAGCGGGATTTATTTTCTATAAAAGTTTACGAAAAATTACGGCGCAAACTGCCTTTTACAGCAAGCCAGCGTGGCTTTTACACTCTTGGTGAGGTTAATTTAAAAGTAGGCAATTTGCTCCACACAAAGCGTTTTGAAGGATTTTTCAAGACCTATCAAGAGCTAACTGTATACCCAAAATTATTAGATGAGGACAAAGAAATGGATATGCTGTATAAGAATTTAGATGCGGCTATTTTGTCCAACTCTCTAATAAACCCCGACCCTTTTGAGTTTAAGGGAATTAGGGACTATTTGCCCACAGACTCGTTAAAAAATATAAATTTTAAAGCCTCTGCCATACAACAGCAACTCATGGTCAACATCCATGCTCCTGTTTCTGCACGGCGTTTGGAAATTGTGCTTAATTTGCAGCCATATAACAATCATCCTTACAAAGAAATTTACGAGCAAGGCATACGTTTGGCGGCAACTGTTGCCAGCAAATACATTCACGATGACGTAAAAGTAGGGTTTTATACCAATGGACGGGACGGGCACACAAACAAAATGCCCTACATCCCCATGGGGCGAAGCTCAGCGCATTTACAAACAATTTTAGAATCTTTGGCGCATATCAACACATCAAATGCACCTAGCGGTATTGCGACGCACCTTTCACAATTAATGAATCCTGACGCAGTGTATTTGATAATTTCTAGTTACTATGGAGAGGATTTGGCGGATGCTTTGGAGCATTTAAAGTCAAAAGGTATATCTTATGTAGTAATTATGCCTATGGAGACAAGTCTATTGAAAGCCGCCCCGCAAAGGGATGATATTTTGGTGTGGCAAGCTACAAAGTAGGAGGGGCATTTATGGAAAACCGAAAGCTAATAAAAGAAATTTTAGCGTCCTTTGTGGCTTTCATTTTCATGTTTGGCTTCTTTTCTTTTTTGGTCGGAGCAGATGCATGGGACTATTTGTGGGCGGTAATACCCTTTTTTGTGCTTATGTTTGTGCGTAAAAGGGTTACAAATTTCTATACTTTTTTGGCAATACATCTCATTTTTGTAGGCTGGGTTGTTTGGGCCTTTTGGGGCAATGAGTTTTTTTGGCCTATTGCGGTGATATTTGGGTTTTTTGTGGTATATTCCTTTGCACGTCGTTTGGATATTGAAGTTTCAGTAAATTTTGGAACAGGATTTTCTTTGGTTCTCGCTTTGGGTTCTTTGGCTTTTATAGCTGATTTTTTTGGCGTTTCCGACATTCGTATTCTAACAAATCTTTATATATTGCTGTTTATCGCAGGTGTGCTTGCTGTAATTTGTCACGTGCAAATGAACAATATGGATAAACAGCTTCGCTTGATAGACGATAAAGAGCGTCTTACATCCAAAGCACTTTTTAAAGCAAATTATGTAACCATGGGTGTATTTTTGGGAGTTGTTCTTGCCTTTGCTCTTATTGCTATTTTTGTGCCGTCCGACCAAATTATATTTTTGCCGGGGCTAATTTTCGCAGGTTTTTATTGGGTGGCGCATTGGGTGCTTTATCCTTTCGGCTTACTTCTTGCCATTTTCACTCCCGGACAAGAGCCTTTCCGTGATGAGCCTGACGGGGTTTTTCAAGTATATTTAAACGGCGAAACTATTTATTTTCAGATAGAAGACTTTGCCGCCGATCAAGTTTTGGATGATGGCAGCTTGGAAACTTTGGGCAATGCGGCTAGTTATGTAACTTTTGTACTGATTGGCATGGGCATTGTAGCCGCATTGGTTTTGCTGTTTCGTGCAATGCTTATTCGTAAAGGGATTATAAAACGTAAGGTGCCTAGCGACGTAGAGGTTGAAAAGTTGGAAATGAATCTTAAGGGTACGGTTGGCTCGGTTTTTTCACGCATGGGCGAAAGGCTGCGCAACCCTATACGCCGTGAATATAGGAAAAAAGTAAACAGCCACATTAAAAAAGGTGCAAAGGTAAAAAAATTCCACCATACCAAAAATATTTCGGATATTATACGCAATGAAGAGAATATTGACGAAATTACCAAGCAATATGAGGCGGCGAGATATGGTAGGCAGTAAAAAAACTTTGCAAAAAAATAAAGCCGTATTTTGGCTTGCCCTTGTTGCTACTGTATTTTTTTTGGCTTTGCTTGTCTTTAATGCCTACGGATATTTTAGATATTGGCAGGACGGAAGGCAATCCCAAAGAAACAGCGAGATAATTCAAGAGATTTTTGAGCCATATATTTATGGAGGAGCTGACATCGATGGGGATAGGTTGATGCGGCAAGCACGGGAACTTACAGGAAGCGGAGATATTGTTGCATATATCGCCATTGGCGGCACAAATATCGGGAATTTAGTAGTGCAAGGATATGATAACGAGCATTACCTTTATCACGACGTTTTTGGTAATGAAAATGTAAATGGTGCATTATTCATGGACTTTCGCAATAGCCCTGACTTTACAGACCCAAACACTATAATTTATGGACACAATATGCGCAACGGTACAATGTTTCATAATTTGAGGTACTTTGTAAACCAAGATGATTTTGTGCAAAACCACAGAAATATTTATGTGATAACTCCTGAAATAACGCTTATTTATGAGATTTTTGCCGCTTTTTCCACAAATATTGATTTTTACTATATTCAAGTGCACTTTAACAGCGACGGTGAATTTGCCGCACTTTTAAACGAAATTGCACACAGAAATGTGATAAATACAAACGCAAGACCAGCAACCCCGAGCGACAATATTTTGGTGCTGTCAACATGCACAAACACTCATCAAGACACCCGTTTTGTGGTTGTGGGGCGATTATTAACAGCGAGGTAGCGAAGCTAATGTATAAACTAGCAAAATTTAATATAGACGACACCATCGTCGGCATATCATCCCCAACGGGCGGCTCTATTGCCATTGTGCGGATAAGCGGTTCGGATGCTATACCTATTTTATCAAAGATTTTTTCACATAAAGGCGAATACGAAAGTCATCGTATATATTATGGCTGGATTTTTGAAAATGCACAAAAAATTGACGAGGTTTTAGTCAGTGTGATGCTTGCCCCCCGCACCTTTACCCGCCAAGATGTGGTAGAGATAAATTGCCACGGAGGTACCGTTGCCGTACAAAAAATTCTTGCGCTAGTTTTAGTCAATGGTGCAAGGCTTGCCGAAGCAGGCGAATTTACCAAAAGAGCATTTTTGGCAGGACGCATTGACCTTTCACAAGCAGAAGCTGTGATGGATATTATTGGGGCAAAAAGCGAATTATCGCATAAATCGGCATTAAGCCAACTTTCGGGAAATTTGTCAATATTGATGGATAATTGTGCAAATGACCTGCTTAACGCCCTTGCCCGAATAGAAATGGCAATAGACTATCCCGACCACGAAGAAGCGGAGATTGTGGCAAGTGATGTACGTGATGTTCTTTGCAGTATTTTAAAGCAAGTTGACAAACTGCTTGCCACTGCATCGGGGGGCAAACTTATTCGTGAAGGGATAAAGACCGCTATAATTGGACAGCCGAATGTAGGCAAGTCGTCCTTGCTTAACGCCATGCTGGGGCAAGAGCGTGCTATTGTAACCCATATTGCGGGAACAACCCGTGACGTATTGCGTGAAACTATACAGTTAGGTGATATTTTTCTAATAATTGCGGATACAGCGGGAATTAGAGAAACGGATGACATTGTAGAAAAAGAGGGGGTTGTGCGCTCAGCAAAAGAAGCCGAAGAAGCCGACCTTGTGCTATTGGTATTGGATGGCTCACAACCCCTTGACGAAGATTTTGTTGTACAGCAATCATTTAAAAATTTGATAGTGGTTATTAATAAATCCGATTTGCCCCAGCAAGCATTGGTGGATGGAATTGATGCTCCAATGGTTCGCATTTCCGCCCAAAATGGGGATGGCATTGACGAATTGACGGCAAAAATAAAGGAAGTCTTTGCCATTAACAACTTGCAATACAGCCAAGAAATTGTTACAAATGTACGCCATATAAACCTGCTTAACGCTGCAAAAGAATACCTTAACGCTGCTGTATCTGCAATTAATACAGGCATGTTTATAGACCTTGTGGCAATAGACATCCAAGATGCCTATGCTGCTATTGGAGAAATAACGGGGGTTGTGGTGGACGAAGAGCTTATTGACAGGATTTTTTCAGAGTTTTGTTTAGGAAAGTAGGAGTTTTTATGTATACAGCCGAACATACGGATATAATTGTGATTGGTGCGGGTCATGCGGGTTGCGAAGCGGCTTTGGCTACGGCTCGTATGGGACTTGCCACCAAAATTTTTGCTATATCTTTGGAATCCATTGCCATGATGCCGTGCAACCCTAATATTGGCGGCACATCCAAGGGGCATTTGGTGCGTGAAATTGATGCCTTGGGCGGAGAAATGGGTAAAAATATCGATAAAACCTACATTCAGTCCAAAATGCTAAACCTCGGCAAAGGCCCTGCCGTACACTCACTGCGTGCGCAAGCGGACAAGTTCAAATACTCCCAAGAAATGAAAAAAACACTGGAAAACACCCCAAACCTACAAATAGTCCAAGCAGAGGTCGTTGATATATCCGTAGGGGCGGCCATTGGTCGCCCGCATGTTGAAGGCGTTATCACCGCATCAGGAACATTTTACCCCTGCAATGCAGTAATAATTGCTACAGGAACATACCTCAACGCCCGCTGTATTTGGGGCGAAGTAAGCGTAAATAGCGGTCCAAGCGGGCTTTTGGCTTCAACAAAATTACGCAACTCCCTTGAAAAATTAGGCATAGCAATGTATCGTTTTAAAACAGGAACGCCAGCCCGCATACATGCCAGTGGTGTGGATTTTTCACAGATGGTCGAGCAAAAAGGGGACGAGAACATTGTTCCGTTTTCCTTTGAAAACACGACAGAGGTCATAGTCCGTGAGCAAATTTCATGCTATCTCACCCACACCAACGAAGACACCCATGATATTATACGTGCAAATATCCACCGAAGCCCAATGTATAGCGGCGAAATTGACGGCACAGGCACAAGATATTGCCCCAGCATTGAAGACAAAGTGGTGCGTTTTAGCGAAAAAACAAGCCATCAGGTTTTTATAGAACCAGAGGGCGAAAATACAGGGGAGCTATATATTTCGGGCATGTCAACATCGCTTCCTGAGGATGTTCAAATTGCAATGTATCGCTCTGTTAAAGGGCTGGAAAATACCCACATTATGCGCTTTGGCTATGCTATTGAATACGACTGCATTGACGCAACTCAGCTTGATGCCACGCTAGAATTTAAAGCTATTTCAGGGCTGTATTCTGCTGGGCAATTCAATGGAAGCTCGGGCTACGAAGAAGCCGCCGCCCAAGGCTTAATTGCAGGGATAAACGCCGCCGCAAAACTACTTGACAAGCCGCCGCTAATAATCGACCGCTCTGAAGCCTATATTGGCGTTATGATAGACGACCTTGTTACCAAAAGCACAAAAGAACCCTACCGAATGATGACTTCCCGTGCGGAATACCGCCTTTTGCTTCGGCAAGACAACGCAGATTTGCGCCTTACACCAAGGAGTCGCGGATATTTGATTGATGACGAGCGTTATCAGCGGCTGCTGCACAAGCAAAGCCTTATTGACGGCGAAGTAAAGCGTGTCCGCAAACTAACCATTGCTCCAAGCAATGCCACAAACGAATTGCTCCGCAAGCATAGCTCCACAGAAATTGAATATGGCTTTAAAATGGCGGATTTGATAAAACGCCCAGAGTTAAGCTATGAAATTTTAGAAAAACTGGATGAAAACCGCCCAAACCTGCCAAAAGATGTGGCGGAGCAAGTTAATATTTCACTTAAATACGAAGGATATATTGCAAAGCAGATGTTTCAAGTGGAACAGTTCAAAAAGCTGGAAAAACGCCTTTTGTCATCGGATATTGATTATAACGATGTAGGTAATTTGCGAACGGAAGCGAGGCAGAAACTTGCCGCAATACGCCCTGCAAACATAGGACAAGCCAGCCGAATTTCGGGGGTAAGCCCCGCAGACATCTCAAATTTGCTAGTATATTTAGAAAAGCGCAAACACTCGTAGGGGGACAAAATGCAAAATTGGGAAAAATCCGCAAGAAAATTTATTGACGAATGTAGTTTTAAAAATGACATTGAAGTTGCTTTTTTAACAGGAAGTTACGCAAAAGGGCTTTCGGATGAATTTTCTGATGTGGATTTATTTATTGTCTTGAAAGAAGATGTTGATTATCGGGAGAGGGGCAACAAACTCGTTGGCGGATTTTTAATTGAATATTTTGCAAATCCTTTTCGGCAGATAAAAAAATACATCGAAGACGAAGCGGTATATGCTCGGTCTTCTGATATAAATATGATTTTGGGTGGGATTGTTATTTATGGGAATGAGGTCAAAGCGCAAGAGATTGCTGCATATTGCAAAGAGAAGCTGACAGAAGCCCCTCGGAAAATGAGCGAATTTGCTGTTAAAAATGCCCTTTATCACTTATGGGATAGCTTTGACGAGCTTAATAGGGCATATGCCAAAAAAGCCCCCGACTTTACGGCACAATTTTTTGGTTTTGTAAAAATAGCATACGAACATTACTCCCGCTACAAATGCTTTCCCGCACCACTTTTTGTCAAAGCGTATAGATGGCTGACGGATGTTGATTACTTCAATAAATTTGGCTATCCCGCTTATGGGGATAAAGATTTTGCGGACATGATTACGGATGCTTTTAAATGCAACAGCATTGACGAAATGCACGCTTTGGCAAAGGTAATTTACAAACATGTGAACGATAATATGGGCGGGTTTGATATTAACAATTATGTGCTACGAAGTAAAGCGGAGTAAGGGGGAGAAAGTTTGGAGCTAAACAAATTGCTTAAACAAGGCTCTGTCGGGCTTGGCGTTAGTCTTGACGACCAAGCTATTGATAATCTTTTGGCGTACAAAGACTTTATGATGGAATATAACCAAAAAGTCAATCTCACTGCCATCACGGTTGATGAGGAGTTCGTCGTCAAGCATTTACTGGACTGCATTACGATTGTGCCGCTTATTTCCCACGTGGCAAGGGTTATTGATGTCGGAACAGGGGCGGGTCTACCAGGAATAGTGCTTAAAATTGTGCGCCCCGACCTTAACATGACACTGCTTGATGCACGTGCAAAGAAGCTAAAATTTTTGGATGAAGCCATTGACCGTTTGGGGCTTGAAAATGCCCGCACAATTCATGGGCGGGCAGAGGACATTTGCAAACAAAAAGGCTTTGGCGCAAGTTTTGACTTTGTTGTTTCCCGTGCTGTAGCATCCATGGACACTCTTTGCGGTTGGTGCTTGCCCTTTGTTAAGCGTGGGGGCAAGTTTATTGCCATGAAAGGCCCTAATTACAAAGACGAGCTAGATTCTGCGGCACCTGTCGTTAAAAAAATGAACGGAAAAATTGAAAACATTACCGAGTTAATGCTGCCAAACACTGACATAGCCCGTAGTATAATCATAATATCGAAAAAGTCGCCGTAGTTGGCGACTTTTTCGATATTATGATGCGTGCTGTGAAGAGTGCAAATAACGCTACTAATCACATAATGTGCACCATATCACAATTCTGTTAAAGTCTTTGCAAATTGAATTAGCCCAGCGGAATACTCAGTATTATTTTGATTCTGCTCAACATATTCACGAAACAAATGTATGCTCTCTTCACGAAGCAACCCCCCATTCACTTTCGGGAAATGCCATGTTTTGGATGGTCGCTTTTCAAATGCGATGCTGACAAATTTTATAGCTCCATCGTCTGGAGCTTCCAAGGAAAAATATATTTCCCCAATAAAACTTGATATAGCCATGCCAAGACACATGAGGCAAGGCTCAAGATTTGTATACAACTCCAATTTAGTTCGGATTGAATACGGCAACTTTTTCATATCTGCATTCATAAGTGCTTTTTGTTCGGCGTGTACCAAAAATCGTCCATCCGCACGCTCTGTTGTATATGCTGATGAAACAAGTTCGTCATCATGATAAATAGCGGCTGCAATGGGGAATTCTCCTTTGTTCATTGCTTCCTTTGCCAAACCTATTACAAAAGCCATTTTTTCATTAGGTGTCATTTTGGCCTCCCATCATATAAAACTTTACGCACATACTATACTCGTCGTGTTACATAAGTGCGCCCTTCGGGTTGTGTGCTTTAATAATGATTTATTCAGCCGATTCATGCGTTATTTCCACTTTTCATAGATTACATCCTAATTCATTTTCGTTTCTTTAATAACACCATCACTCATGCGGTACACCACATCAGACACCTCTGCAATTTCAAGGTTGTGGGTTACCACAATAACACAATAACCTTGGTTGTGGGCAAGGTGGCGAAGAATTTCGACTACCGCATCACCATTGGCAACATCAAGGTTGCCCGTTGGCTCGTCCGCAAGCAAAACTTTTGCGCCTGTGGAAAGTGCGCGGGCTATTGCGACACGCTGCTGCTCGCCGCCGGAAAGGTTTGACGGATAACGCTTGTGCTTATCTCCCGTAATGCCCACGGAGTCAAGGAGTTTTGCGGCACGCTCTTCTGCTTCTGCTTTGTCAACACCATTTGCTTGCATGGGATACATAACATTTTCAATGGCTGTAAGAAGCGGAAAAAGATGGAATGCCTGAAAAATCATCGAGATGCGCTCTCTGCGATACATATCCAAGTCCATGGTGGCAAGGTCATCACCACCTATGGAAATAGTGCCGCTTGTTGGGCGGTCCAGTCCCGCCATTATGGACAACATTGTGGTTTTGCCGCTGCCCGACGGCCCAAGTATTGCGTTTAGCTTACCTGCTTCAAACTCTACATTAAGGTTTTTTAAAACATCACGCTCTGTGTTTTTGTAACGATAGACCAGATTTTCGATTTTTAGCATAGAACTACCTCCGTTTATATGTATTGTTTTTATGGAAGGGCTATGCCCTAGGATAAACCACATTAATTGCAGAAATTTACTTAATCTATGATAACATATTAAATTGTTAAATACCATTAAAAAAGTATTAATTATTATTACGAAAAGTATTACGAATGTTAAGCAAATGTTAAGAATAGCTTAACAAAAACTGTCGTGTTTTTGTAGCGTGAAAAAAATGCGGAAACTTGTTCAATTATAGTTTTACTAAAAATAAAAATATGAAAAAAATTGAAATTTTATGTTGACAAAAAAACAGTGTATACTGAACGCGAGTAAAATTGTATTATATACTTCGTGTGTAAAGTACAATTTCTCAAAGCAAAGGAGGTGTAAATTATGTTGATAAAGCAAGTGAATAAGTCTGGATGGTCTTTGGACAATTCAACAGAAGCAAAAATTATTTTTGCGGACGTAACTGGCAAGAGAGTAGGGCAATGCTGTTTGGACGATTGGGCATGGTAATCCTACATACCCCTAATTATTTTTAAAGCCAGCAAATGAGCAGCGTAATGCGGAATGTAGTGGAATCGTTTGAATCTGTGATATTCTTGTGTTGCACTGCTATGTTTGCGTTTTCTTATTATTTTGTGATTGGTTTGGAGGTATATTATTTTGAAACTGATAAAACACATGGTTTTTGTTGATTTGAAAAATGGAAATAAATTGATGATTAATACTTTAAATGGAAAAATGTCAGAAATTAATAATGAAGTGCATAATGTCTTGACACAGTGGCAAATTTTAGAGAATATTTCACCTGAAAACAGCTCTGAAATTGAACTTTTCGATTTTTTGATGTCAGATGGATATATTGTAAAAAATTATGAAGAAGAAATGGGCATAAAGAATGCTACTTTGAATATTTTACGCAATGCATATAGCAAAATAAGAGCAGACTGTGAAAAAATGACTTTTGTAATGACTTATGATTGCAATTTCGATTGTCCTTACTGCTTTGAAGCAAAAGCCAAAAATAAAAACGCTGTTATGCAGCCCGAACAAATCGACGCTGCTTTAAAATTGACAAATAATAATTTGGAATATATAGGACTTTTCGGGGGTGAACCCTTTTTGCCTAAAACCCGAAAGTCAATAGAATATCTGTTTTCAATAATGCCTGATAAAATTTATGACATTATAACAAATGGGTACTATTTGGAAGAGTTTATAGACTTGCTTTCCACCATCAAAATTGAAAAAATAATGGTAACTTTAGATGGTGAAGAAAGCGTTCATAATCAAAGAAGATGTTTAAAAAATGGGCAGCCTACTTATAAAAAAATCCTTAATGGCATAGAGAAGTGCTTAAAAATTGGCATTACTATGCATATAAGAATGAACACGGACAAAGAGAACGTTGCTGCGAGCTTTAAATTACAAAAATATTTATTTGAAACATTTGCTGACTACAAAGAAAACCTTCAAGTCCAAATAGCTCCTTTGATGCAGATTCTGGATGAAGAAAAAAATGAAATAATAAAAGAGATACATAGAGAAGATATGGCACACTCTAAAGAGGGAAACAAAGACCTCAATAAAATTCTTCTTACTTCAAATCCTATCATTAATTCAGTTGCGTTGGATAAACCTATGTTGCCGTTATATGCCTTTTGTGCTGCTGGCAAAAATGAACTTGTTGTAGACCCATATGGCAAAATCTTTTCATGCCTAGTTGCTGTAGGCAATGATAAATTAGCGATAGGTCAATATGAGCCGACTATCGAGTTTAAAGAAAACTCCATGTATGATAGAAATATCGACAGCATTCCAAAATGCAGGGAGTGTGTCTACTCACTAATATGCGGAGGTGGGTGCGCCATGAGGCTTGCGGACAAAGAAGATATGTTAAAGCCTGCGTGTTCATCCACCTTAACACAAATACACGATTTGTTGCCAAGAATTTACGAAGCCATGCAAAAAGGCGGTGAAAAATGATGCTGGGTGATAATATGACTAGGGTTGCCAAGGTTTTAAAGGCGGTTATTTTTGCTTTGTTTGCAGCAACTGCTTTGGGCTGCACTTCACATCAAAATGATGCACAAGATAATAGAATATTTTACGAACAAACAGCCATTCCTATTTACGTCATTGGAGGGATGGAGCGTTCGTTTATTTTGATGGATGATGGAAGTTTATGGAGCTTTGGCTGGATTGACGATGGAAGGTATAATGGGAGAGATTCTTTTATATATAGGCAAACTCCTGTATTCATAATGGATGAGGTTGTTCGCATTTTTGAAAGTGATTGGTATATTTTTGCAAACACGCATGATGGCGAAGAGTTAAGGCTGGGTCGATATCGACAAGGGTTCGAACTTTTTTTAGTGGATGACGAGATTTGGGCGAGCGGAACTTTTTTGAGGGGTCATTTGAGGATTGACGGATTTATTTATGGTGATTTTGACGAACCTGTAAAAATGTGGAGCAATGGCGTATTTCTCCCTAACCAACAAATATTACGGGGGTTTTGGTATATTACTGAAACGTCAGTTGGACATTTGATGCCCCTTGGAGCTGGCGAAGCGTTTGGATATAAATTTTATGAAAATGGAATAAAAAGGAATTTTATTACGCATGTATCGACAGGCGAAACAGGTCAGTATGGGAGAATAGTTTGGCTAGATGATGAGCATGAATGGGTTATTATGGAAGATGGAAGGTTAAAGATTATGGATGAACAAAGCTATGAAATTTTTGAGATGCATCTATTCCGCAACCAATCGTCCGCAGGTATGATTGACGAGTTAAGGTTGCATGGAGATGATTTTTATAAAGTTTTGTGGCGATTTATAGAGTAGTTGTATTGCAGGGGAGCATGAGATTTACGCTTAAAACTATTGACATAAATTTGTGGGGGCGGTATAATTACACAATGAAAATACTATTTGTTTGGAGGAAAAGTTTATGAGAAAATGTTTTAAAAGGCTGATGGCGGGTTTTATTGCGCTTGTTATGCTGGTGTCGGCTCAAGGTTTTGTTGTTTTTGGGGAGGAGTTGCAAAATCCCGTTTATTTGCCTTTGCGCATGGTCTTTGAATCCCACGGGGCGGAAGTTTTGTGGAGTGATGAAGAGAGAAATATAGTTGTGAATATGGAAGATGGCGGCACGATTGTGTTTACGCCAGGAGAAGGCATAGCTATGCTTAATGGTGAAACAATGCCATTGAGTTTTCCAATCGTCCATGTGGATGACCGCACTTTTATATCGGTTTTTGACACCTTGTTTTTGTACGGGCATGAAAGCGGAGATTTTATGAGTACCATTATCACTGCTGTTGCTTCTGCCTATGAAATTATTGAACTTGTGGGAGTTACGGGCATTGGCATTGCGATTGTGGATGTGGAACAAGGTTTTACGTGGACTGGCGGCTTTGGCTTTGCGGACACGCAAGAGCGTATCTATGTTAGCGGCGACACAGTTTTTGCACTTGCATCAATTTCCAAGACTTTTACGGCAGTTGCTGTTATGCAGCTTGTTGAGGAAGGCATCATTGACCTTGATATGCCTGT
>Ga0136643_10005814_pt1 | contig 17518 bp, 9 predicted proteins | sample TergutLab28metaG_FD_96883 | JGI IMG/M metagenome (GOLD analysis project Ga0136643, IMG submission 96883) | Labiotermes labralis P1 segment gut microbial communities from Petit-Saut dam, French Guiana - Lab288 P1 (version 3) (version 3) | ecosystem: Host-associated > Arthropoda: Insects >... | reverse complement strand
TTCTTGGAAGTGAAAGATCGACTCACTGCACTTTTATATTTTACTCCTCCACCGTGTGTGTGTGTGTTTGTGTGTGTGTGTGTGTGTGTGTGTGTGTGGGTGGGTGTGTGTCACTGAGTGTGTGTGTGTGTTTGTGTGTGTTCCTACGGCGCTTCGATCCGACGCCGGGTCTTGGCCTTCCCATACGGGGCTTCGCTATCACACACACCCACTGGACACACTACACTCGATAGGATTCATCTGGACGAATGATCAGCCCGACGCAAAGACCTCTACGTGACAACATACAACATTCACGACAGATGAACATACGTGCCCCCCGGCGGGATTCGAACCTGCAACCCCCCAACAAGCCAGCGGCCGCAGGCCCACGCCTTAGACCGCTAGGCAACTGGGACCGGCACTCTGTGCGATGTACCTAGAACAAATCTACACACTCTGTCTACATATAAAGATGGCAATGATCAGAGAAGAGACCCACGTTGACTGCAACAACTGTACTGGAATTTCAGAGGAGGACGTCGTTAGCAACAACCAGACCGCTTGACATCACTTCCAGGAAGATGGCAGTGTTCGTAGCCACCGCCATCAGTGTTTCTCATTTCCAGCCACATTTACTTTCATTGCATGTTTTGTTCTGTTCCATTCTCGGAGTGACTTTGTCTTGCACGTGCAACGGCGGTCAGATCAGATGTACTGCACCTTGCTGTTTGTGCATTCTTGCCACCCCCTTGTGTCCTCTTCTACATCCTCGTCACGTTGCACAATAAAACTTAACCCCGTAACAGGCTCTCAGTGCAACACTGGGAGTGGCGGCAGTTCAGTTGGTGCTGTGACTCGGCTAGGGGAACTGGAGTTCGATTCGCTACAAGGGTCAGAGATTTTTCTCTGCGTGTCTCGACCGGCTGTGGGACTCAGGTATCCTAATATACAATTGATACCAGAGACACTGGGGATCGCGGTAGCACAGTGGTTAAGGTGCTGTGCTACAAATCGGAAGGTCGCTAGTTCGATCCCAGCTGTTGTCATTGGAATTTTTTATTGACATAAAATCCTTCCGATCGCACTATGGCACTTGGCTCGACTCAGCTTCTAACAGAAATGAGTACCAGGAGCATTTCCTGGGGATAAAGGTGGCAGGTGCGTGAGGGTGCCATCCTTACCACCATCCTGTGTCGTCATGAAATCCGGGAACCTTAACTTCCTGGAACCCTCTGGGCCACCCCAGGCCTGTAACGGGACTGCTTTACCTTTTTACAGAGACTCTTCCTTCGGAAGTAAAACGGCCATCTGACCATATACCTTACATTTGTCGAGATTAAGAATACACGCGTTCTGACGTCAGTGTATTAACACACTGCAGTCGGTAGAAGGAACATTGGTCGACCAAGAAAAATAGAGGGACAAAAGTCGAGGGGGAAATACGTATGCCTGATTTCAGACTTCCACCGCGGATTGGATGAGATCTGCGCTCTTCTAGGCTATTCCACACCGTAGAATGTTAATACCGTACCGACGTTTCGGGTCAACCTATCGGTCCCATCTTCAAGAGTTAAGTAATCCTAGAAGGAAGATGGGACCTATAGGTTGTCCCAAAACTTCGTTAAGGTAGTACCACTCTGCGATGCTTCTAATGTCCCAGAAGAGTGCAGATCTCGAAAGTGGACGGCTTATAACTTGTAATACTCCTGCTGCTGATGATGATGATAATGATGGTGATGATGACAGACGAACATCATGCTATAAGGATGAAAGTAGTACAAAGTCCCTTGGAAGAACATATTATTATATAGTGACACACAGAATGTCCGGAAATTCCTCAAACCCCTGATTTAGCAAGATTGGTCAAACAATGAAGCTTGTCACTAATATACTGGAGGTGCAGGATTCGAATCTCCGTCGGAACATTGCCGATGCCTGCTGTTTTCGTGAATTTCCTGAGTTACTCCAAGCAGAAGCCGGGATATTTTCGGGTTCTAGAGCCAAGAGAATTTTTCTCTTCACCAGAACCTCCAGACAAACTCTGGGACACACAAAGCCTCCTGTTCAGTAGCTAGCGGATTCCCAGCCCCGGCAGTAAGGGGGTTGGGGCGCGAAGTTAGGCACTCATTTTAGCATCGAGTTTAAGAATGAGTGGAGCCATGCTTCTGCTTCCCCTGGGTGCCTTCATGGCGTGGACAGGGAAAATTTTTACAATTTTAGCAGGAATATTTTCTGCCACTCCCTCCTTAATTCACTTACAATGTAGCCAATCAGATCTGCACTGTGCAAGATGGCTGACACTGTCAGTACAGCAAAAGACAACGACCGGAAGCATCAAGATGCGTCTTTGCGGAACGCTTGAGGGTCACCGTAACGTGGCTACAAAAAAAGAACTTTTGTAATTCCAGAGTTGACCATTTGTTCGGCTTCTGGGATATACCAGCTTGCTTCGTACAGAGATGGCACCATCTACCCTTAAGATGAGACGGCAACTGGAGATGTACCAGACCACACGGCCTAACATCCCAGGACAGCAGTCATCACAGTGACTTGTGACGGCTCCATCTCACCGTCAGTACCCACCCGCTGTGGCCTGATGTTCCCAGCTGTCATGTCGCATTTGTAACAAAGTGCAGTGCAACGCAACTCTGATGGCAGAAGCTTAGCACATTGAAGTTTGAGAAAGTGCCAACTTTTGTTAGAGATTCAAGCTACGTTCTGTGTGAGCAGGCAGCACCGTCCTTCAGAACAAGCTTGACCCACATTCCATAACAGAGTGCAGCGACCTGCTCCGGCGTGCAACTCAATCAGCGAATAAAGAAGCCGTCATCAGACTCGGCCTCGCTCAAGACGTGTCCGTCATCTGCCTGAATGGGAAATACAGCACAGTGTCTCCGTTCTTGACTAAAGTATAAGCGTTTTTATAAAGGGTGCTGATAATTCCTTAGTCTGACCAGGAAGGAAACAAGCTAATGTTTCTTTCAGAATGACATGAATTTCCTTCGGCGCCATGCCTTGAAAGGGGGAGGGGGGTGGGGTGGGAATCTTGATGACAGCTCACGTCTCGATGTTGTTGAAATCGCGCGTGTCTCTGACATGCTTCCGAGCTTGTTTCCTTCCTGGTCGGGCTAAGGACTTATCAGCACCCCGGTACGGGAGATATTTGTATGAAGACTAAAGTTTGGTGGGATGTGAAGCCGTGTTCTTGGGCGAGTGGTTCCCGGCATATTGCTGTCTTCTTCAGTGTTCGTCAGTCAGTCCAGTGAGAATAGCCACGCATGGCAATACGCTCTTCCGAAACGTCAGGGAACGACTAGCCCAACAACACAGAATCACATCCCAGAAGACTTGAGATCTTTAGAAACAGCGCCGTGAGAACCTCAATCCTCTCATAGGTTTTTGGTGTTATGTTGTGTGTACCGTGATCTTTTTTTTCTGTTAGTGTTGTAGAGACTGAAGTTTATGTTCTAATTAAAATAGTGTATGTTTAGCCAGGGGGACCGCGGTAGCACAGTGGTTAAGGCGCTGTGCTACAAATCGGAAGGTCGCTGGTTCGATTCCAGATGATACCATTGGAATTTTTGATCGACATAATCCTTCCGATCGCACTATGGCCCTGGGGTCGACTCAACCTCTGACAGAAATGAGTACCAGGAGTATTTTCTGAGGGTAAAGGCGGCCGGTGCGTAAGGCTGACAACCTTACCACCATCCTGTGCCGTTGTCACGTAATCTGTTAACTTTAACTTCCTGGAATCCTCTGGGCCTGTCCAGGCCTGTAATGGGACTGATTTACCTCTTTATAAAATAAGGAGCAAAGGAATAATTATCGAACACAACTTTATAAAGTATTAAAACAGCTACATATTTCGACACTATGGGGTCAATCAACAGGCTGACGTGTAGAACACATCAAAAGAAGTACACGTAAAAGAAAGAAAGAAATAAATAAACATTTAATATATTCTAAGAGTCTGTCTGATGATGACCCTATAGGGTCTGAACATGTAAATGTATGAATGTTTTATAAAGTTGTGTTCTGTGGTTATTTGTTTGTTTGTTCCGTAAGTTGTTCAACACAACAGGATACGTAATTTTAAAATGGTGTATTTTTAGCCAATACTATTGTATCTTTGCTTAATTGTGGGCCCGGTAGCTCAGTCGGTATAGCGACTGACTGCGGGCTGGACGGTCCGGGATCGAATCCCGGTAGGGACGAGATTTTCCGCCCGTCCCGACCGGTCCTGGGGCCCACCCAGCCTCCTGTAAAATGGATACCGGGTCTTTCCCGGTGGTAAAGTGCGGCCTGGGCGTGCTGCTGACCACTCGCCCCCTTCTAGTGCCGCTGTCATGGAAGAGTAGAGCTATACCTCTACCCACCCTCTGGGCCACAGAGATCTTTAACGCGATCACTTTACCTTTACCTTTACCTATGCTTAATTAAAGAAGACTATGAAGACGTATGAGGGATTAGAGGTGTAAATCCACTTAATCTTAACCTTGACAAAAGGCGTAGATGAGCGGTAATCTCCACTCCCTGCTACCACTTAGTCAGTTTTACCGGTTCGTTTTTTCCGAATGTGTTCCTGTAATTATTTTAATTTTTCGCAGTTTTTGGTGATGTTTGTACTATCGTGGTTGTGTTTGGATATTAACACTGTTGTGTTCCATAATGTGACTCAGTATAGTGTGGTATGCAGTTGCCCGTGCACCTAACTATCTCATTTCGTGAGAACTGCAAATTTCACATTGTACCGCGTCTTTGTATCATAACGTTAATTCCGGTAAAGGCTAACTCAATTGTAGCAAGTTATGTAGGATAGAGATAAGAAATTTAAGATTAGTCTACTTAGATAGCCAATTATGTGCTATGTAAAAATGGAACAAAAGTGAAAAGCATGTTTAGAGATGTCAACAACGATACGCGTGCGAATTCAGAGGACTGGATGGAGGCTGGGGGAGGCGTTCGTAGTGGTGTAATGATGATGAGTGTGAGTGAGGGAGTCGATAGGAGGAGTTATACAGGAGTCTGATGTTTGTGTCACCGTGCATCACTGATATAATAATTTAAACAACCAAACAGATGAAACAATAACAATTTATTAATAATCTCAATCAGCTCAACATGTTTCGGGCGATAATTTCACCCATCTTCCAGAGCACTAGACTGTGTTTACAGCTTGTGGTATAAAGCACCGACGGTGCTGCCTGCAGGCACCGTCCTGAAGATGGGCGAAATTATCGCCCGAAACATGTTGAGCTGAATGAGATTATTAATAAATTGTTATTATTGAATCTAGTTGGTTGTTTACATTGTTGTAGGTGTACCGGAGGTTTGTTGGACAGTTACGAGAAATTGGTGTGACGCAGTGTTTGAGGATTTTGAGGGTATAATTTGGCGACGCTTTCGGTTTTAAGGCTCTTTCGTAAAATTGCGAAAAAGCCAATGTGGGCTTCTTCGTATTTGTCCGTGTGTCTATTTGTCCGTCCGCATGGAACAGTTCGGCTGTCATCGAACAGATTTTCTTGAAATGTTAATATTTGAGGATTTATCGAAACCCTGTCGAGAAAAATTCAGATTTCATTAAAATCTGAAATGAATAACGGATATTTTACCCGAAGACCTATATACATTTTAAATAATATCTCGCTCACTTCTCAGAATGCGGAAACGTTTCAGACAAAAAGTCGTAAGAGAAAATCACTTCACACATTTTATGTTCAACAGTAGTTTTCGGGAAATCGTGCCTTTATGAGATAATTTGGAAAAAAAAAAAATTTTAAAGCCGGACAGGCCACAGATGACAATACGTCGCATGCGCTTTACATTCCAGATACCTAAGGCTACAAACACGCAATCAGAATATGTAATACTTTTGCTTTTCCTCTTTAATAGTGATGGGAAAAAGGGTGCCATCTACGGGGGTTTCGGGCGAAAAAACCCCCGTTCTACAAAACCGCAACCCCGGTTGGGGGGGAGGGGGGCGGGACCCCCCCCCCCCCCCCCCCCCCCCGAAACGCTGATAACTTCTACTAAATTTCACGGCGTCACACCTACACACTTACTGCCATTAGAACCTCGAAGTCGTAGCTCGCCTACAGATCTCAAAATGACGCCTCTCTGCCGGAACACTGTACACAAGTCAGGTGCACGATTAATGTGGCCACCTGTCGTCAAAGCACCTTCAAGGCTCTTCCTTATATACACTATCAGGTCTATAAATAAGCATCCAGCGTCTGGCGTTCCGGGAATAGTTAACCTGAACCACTTTGTGAGCAGCGTGAGGTGTGTAACATACACACTTACTGAACTGAAGACTCACGACTGCCAGTTGAAAGTACTTTTTCCGGCTGACCTCAACTTACAGCCACCGAACAATGACCGACTGCAAACACTGGTCCGTTAGTTTGAAGAAGTCTAGCCTACAGCTCCGACTGTCCGCATGCACCAACTTGACAACCGATGATAAAAAAAAAGTGTACCAATCAGTTTGTACCAATCAGTTTTCCTAGCAGCTGTCAAAACCCTAAATTTGGAACAATCACAGGCCGGCATGCTGACACACGTGCGTGTCTGCTCCTACACCGTTTGTACATTTCCAAAACATTTTTCGGGACAAACAAAAATTGCAAAAAAGCACTCAAAAATACATTTCACACCACGAGTCCACAAATTTCCCCAAAATCTAGGAGCCACTTCTAAATTCCAGGCTCCAGATGGTTGGCCATGCAGCAAGATCCGTACTGAAGACTCGGAAAAGTGTGGAGTCACCTCACGACCTCACTTTTATCTGTAGCTTTCTGCTCTGTGCATGTGTACTGATACACATTTTTGTATGTACAAAAAAATATACAATAATTACGCTGAAAATATTTGGCGCCACCGAACAAAACTTGGTCGCGCGGTCGACCTGGCGTCCGGCATTTGTGCACCCCCGTTTTACATCCAATACACTTTTTTCCTTAACTCCGTATTTTTCGAGATAATTAGACAAAGTGAGCAAAACAGGCAATATTATTTCCTAAGTTGCTAATGTTAGTTCATAAGAAATGATCAATGTAAAACACCAGTTTGACGGTGTGTGTCGTTTTGAGGCCAGGGTCGCTCCTTGGAACAGATAAGCCAATTATCCACCTACGAAGTCTTTTACTGTTAAGCTAGAAACGAAAATATCTCTCCAAGGTAGAACGATATCCTTCGAACTCTGAAGATAAAGTGAAGAATGCCCTTAACTTCAAGTTATGGGAGCTACAAGGCAAACACAGCTAAAAATAATCGAACACACACACCACCGTCTCCTAGATCGTACAAACATGAGACACACAAAACAATCATGCACTATAACAGTATTGCTCCCAGATATCACGTTATTAAAACAATTACAGTATTAACACACAAAGAAAACTGAGCTCCGAAAAAGTGAACACAACCCCACATTACAAGAAAAGATGTGCTGGCCCACTTTACCAACCCCTCTTATTACTTTACCAAAGGTTACAATTTTTCTACTGAATTGTAAATTCCTCCTTCTAACGTGTTTACACTTCATATTCTGCCGAAAAAGACCGGAACAAAATAGTTGCCATGAACCCACCAATCTTGGCGCCAATTTACCGGAATACCTAGTGTATCGATCGCCGACTTGCCTGAGGCCGTAAAAAAACTGACCAATGTAATGTCGTTCAGAGAACAGCAGAGCTCTAATCTGCATTTGTTTTCAATGCACTAAATACAACATCTTTATCAAAAGTGTGTAGCGATAGTGTCAGAATGTATTACACATTACTGTTCAGTTGAAATCGGCAGACACGTGGGCTAAACACAGGCACAGACAAGGCATCCAATACCGCCAATTAATAGGTCAATATTGTGACATTACTGCGTCTCATTGTATACCTACCACTTCACACTTTCATGCACTACAAGCTACAGATTTAAACAACTTACAATTCGCTCACCTTTATAATATTTACGGTGTAATAACTTCCGACCGGCGGACGATAAAACACCAGACACACTTTCTAGAGAGCTACAAGCCGCTACCAGACAGAGTAACTTATGCTCGAACATCGAGTTATATTTAACTATCGATACTATGGATCGATATATTCTCAGTCTCAGATTTTTGGCATGTGCATCTGCCATCTACCAGAGTTCTATACTGTCGGACAGTTCAGTATTATGGTACTCATTTCTGCCACTGAGGGCGGGCTGGTATAGAGTAGCGGTATTGGACTGGACACCGTAACGCTAGTCCTGTGAGAGGAAGGCAAGTGTTTATGGTATCTCGTCTTTGCTATTCTGATTTTTAAGTTTCCGTAGAGATCTACGAATATTTGTTTATTATACTCAGAGACATTTTTACGGCCTGAGAACGTATAAGTGACTCCGAAATTTGTTGTGACGAATTCCTAAGAAGTTAACGCTGCAAGAGACTTCGTCAGTCCGATTCCATTGGTACGTATAGAGAAAACTTGAAAACTAGCAAAGGGGGCGATTTTGCAGAATTTTTCAGTTGAAGAGCAGCTGATTCGTATAGGAAGGTAGTACACTGCGTTTATAATCTTCTGCTTATACATTAATCCATAGGCCTTGCTGCAGGCTCTAGTGTCAGTTTTTCGTTGTTGTTTGAACATAACGTAATGTCACGTGTGATAATTCACTTGTGATAGACTGTGTATTCTGATACAGAGAAAACAGTACTGTTGAATCATATTTCACACTAATGTTGATTTTCTTTTTTGTTTTTGAAAGAATATGTGGTGTGGAATAGTACAAAATTTAAGGTATGTAATCTAACCTCTTCGTGAAATTTGAAGTGCTACCAACCAGACGATTCCCCCAAATTCACATTCGAAATTAACGTATAAAATATTGGTGGGTAAAAGTTTGCCAAAAATTGTAAGGAGTAAGCATCAAATGTTTGAGTTTGCAGTGATAACCAACTAACTGATTGATTGCCTTATATTGACATACCTTTTCTTGAATAGTTTTAAGATGCTGTTGACCCAAGATGAACTGAAGGAGATAGATCTGATAGAATCAAGGATTGTGGAGCTAGAGAAACGTGTTTTTGGAAGTCTTCAGCTGACAGAAGACAACATTCCTGTAACCGAGTCTCTCATAAGTGCAAATGCCTTGATAAATGCTTCACTAGTAGGCAGAGATTCTACTGCAACATTCATGCGAAGACTGGCAGAGCTGGATAAACTACTTGATCCTGCAATCGAAGAGAGGATGATGAATCCGTCAGCCAAAATGGAAGAGGTGCTTGTCATGGAGCCCCTTTTACATCACAATATGAGTGCCCTGAAACACATTCAGAGCTTGGCATCGGTGTTGGATAGTGAGGCTGTGAAGAACATTCCAAGTTTAACAGGTCAACTTGAGAAGCTGACATTATTTTATTTGGACAAGAAGCAAGAGGCAGATGCCATAACAGCGAATGTAATGGAGTTACTGCAGCTGTACAATTCAATTATCATAGAAATCACAAAATCATTTGTTCAAATGGAAGATACTGTAACAAAGTGTGAACTTGCTGAACAGACCGAAAAGGAGTTAGACTGAGTCTCTCCACATGTGCAAAATTGTATTAATAATTCATATTTATTAACAGATAATACTATTTTATTTTGATCTAGCTTGGAGCTTTGTAATTGATAACTTGCTTTTGTATCATCGTGCAAATATTATGGTTTAATTTGTTTTCTTTCAGAGTAAATCGGAAATTCCATTCTTTGTACATATAACAAGCTGTGACAAATGTCTAATTATTTATATTATAATTAATATATGCATTAAAACCTAAATTTCTGATTCTGCATTATCTTTGTCTTCTAATTTGCCATTTACTTATATTGCTGTAATAGATTTTTGTGTCTATTGGAGACATGATACCAAGTAAACATTCAAACGCTCTTAGTTTTGTGTCACACTAATGTCATTCCTTATCAGTCTACAGTCTTGATGAGTGTCTTCCAAGACATTTGATGTGAGACAGGCAGCACGTCTGTGTCTTAGTCAATGGTCTTGTTTTGGGGTTTCAAACTGTGTAGTGATTAGTGCTCACTGTCCATCTTCAGAGTGACTGAATTGGGTCAAATGGCCTCTGAAGTGATGGGGTAGAAAAATGTGTATATTGTGTATACGGTAGAATTCCTTAAATGTGGCACCGACAGGACCAGATCATCTGACGATGCCTTAAGTTCCCAGCCAGCTGTCAGAATGTGCACGTGTCAGTTACTTTCATTTCATGACAAAAATACTTAGCTGTGCCAGTTATTCATCTTCCTTTGGACTGCACGACTGGTAGCCACTTGTACAGTCTGGCTAGTTTCGGCCATTTCAATGTCTGTTGCCTGTTGAGGTCCTTCACACTTCCACTTGATGCCTTAAACAATCATGATTGGCCCTTCTGATTCTTTATCATTGTTGATCCAGTGTTGCATGAAGCTAAAACCACATTTTGCTTTAATCGCTTTCAAGCCTCGTAATTATTTCAAGTTCAGCTCCTCTTACCAACAGTACCTTGTTCACTCAATTTGGGATCTTTTGAAACCATTATAATTGCATAATGGGCTTCATAAAATCCGGATAACACAAGATAAAGTCACAGATTCAGTTACTGATGACAGTCACAGGTTGTACCTGTCAAGTCTTCCCCTGAACTGTTGAACTGTCAGTATTTTCATGCTATCAGTAGCTGGATTACAGGAATTTACTGTAGGAATTTTGGAGAGAATTGGCCAATCACTGTCTTGTAGGGGGAAGAGGGTGACAGGACTTTTCCTGAGCCAGTGGGATTGAGAATTCTGAAACAGCCCTTTGCAGGGCCTTGGCCAATCAAAAGTGTGAAAATACACGTGTGACCTATGGGAGGTGGATGGTGACCAGTGACAATCTTTTCATAGGGTGCCATGGGTAGGGTCATACTGTCTCAGGGCGGAAGGTCATATTTAAAGAATTCAAGGCCTTTTTTCCAGGGAACAGAGAAGAGGCTTCTGTGATTTGCTTAGATAGATTCCATCCTCCTGGTAGAATGCATGCACCTCGAGATGTATGTGGCATGTTCCTCCAGAATGGAGTATGGTATGATCGCTACACAGTGTCAAGACACAAGAAGTGACCCATCATTTGAACAAGCACCATGAAAACCTGAGAACAGTTTTGCCAAGATTGGAGCTGCTGGCTATGTACTGAGAATGATGGGAAGTCACGTTATGGACATTTCTTGTGCAGTAACCTGCTCGTACTGACAGAGCATTGTGCGGGTTTATTTTATGACACTGCTAGTTTCTGAAATTGTTTTGAATCATTGATGGCATTGCAACATTTCAGGTTCTCACAGTGGTTTTTTTATGATGAGTCACTTCTTGTTTCGTTGCAGATGTCTGGACCACTATGAGTACCCAGTGACACAGTGTCACATCCTTGAAGACTTTAATTTCCATGATTAAGACCCATTAAAGGGCACAGTTTATGTTGTTTGGGTAAAGCCTACAGGTGCAGATCCGGTGTTTCACTTGTTCTGTTGGTTTTTATGATTATGTTCTCTGAACTGTACAAGTTAACCTTTTGACGCCTAATGTCAACTATAGTGGTCGTACTGCACCGCTAACCTCTAAAGTTCCATTTTATATATGTATTAAACAAATATAGGTACTGAATATTTTAAACATGGTATATACTCTCCTTTTTTTCTCTTCAAAATGCAGTTTGTTTAATAATTCCAACGTATTTGGTTCCTGTATTATTCACATTTTATATACAGGGTGTGCTAAAATTTAAAAAAAATAATTCTGGGACCAAAAGGTTAATATTGAAGAAATGGCAGAATTATTTATGAACAATTAATTTAAAAGAATTTTCATGTATTATTGGCCTACTTCAAGTACCGAGGAAATTCACCAAAGGCTCAGATTGGCCGGTTGATGTCAAATCAGAACGTTCACAATACTGAACAGGAGTGCCAACCATTACACTGGGTATCCCATACCTGGTGCCTTATAAGACTGAATCTATACAGTGGCATCATTATTTATTAGACTCATTAAAATATGCGGCTTACACAACTGTATTTACAGGACTTCTTAATTTTGTAGACACTTATGGCAGACAATATTTGCTACAAAACATGTGAAACCCAGAAATAGGAAATGTATATAGTCTACATGGCACAGAAATTGCACCAAGCCATTTGGATAAATAACTGTTTCTTACAGAAGTATAAAAAGCCTTCACCTGTTATTAATTACAGGAATTACATGAATATGTACAGTTCATACTGCTAACAAGTCACAGAGACTAAGGTGAGAGAGTTCCTGGTGATGAGCAATATTAGTCTGGAACTGAAATTCAATTTTTCTCACTGTCTGTCTCCATCAGCAAGGCATGATCACCTTGATACACTGGATGTCTGCTCACAGATGCTTGCCAGAGAGGGTTCAGGTCTGTCATGTGAAATACATTGCATTTCAGTTTGTGGAAAAAGAATTAACCATTACTGCACATCTTTAGATGGTCCAAATGATTAGCATGTAATTACTTATATGCAGTACACACACCCACGTTTAGTGTTGACATGCTCAACTGCACCGATACACACTTATGTTGAATCTTCTTCTCATCACCTGCACTCTCACACACTCGTGTTGAATCTTCACAAGCTCACCTGCACTCACACTCACCTGTCTTGAATCTTGTATGCTGTCTCACATGCACTCTCTCTCTCTCTCTCTCTCACATGCACACACAGTCTACACAGTCTAGAGTTAAGATATCTCGGTCACTGTGCCATTGGGACAAGGTTTACCGAAGGTAATATATTACAGTTACATAAGAAGTTTCCCCAAACTTTGGAAGCAAAGTGTGCTGAAGTTCTGTCACTGTTATGGACGCAGTGCAAAGAAGTCCCTTGGTTCATGGCAATAACAGTCCTTAAAAATTCCCACTTTTGCTGCTCCTTATGTACAGCAAGAAGGTACATAAAGCAGAGGTGTACAAATTTACCACAATCCTAGAAGCCACATCACAATTCTCAGTACCAGAATGCTGACTTAAAGCCAGTGTCATACTGAGGATCCACAAACACAAGATCAGACACCACCATACAAAATGCAGTTGCTACAGAACCTGGCAATTGGAAGTTGTGCACCCCTGATAGAGAGGGCATAGAAGTGTACCGCCACTTGTCTTCAGCACAAGATGGACATGATTGGTCAGCTTCATGCTGCAGCCACACTATCCCCAGGGAAAGAACCCACTGTATCTATTGAATAGGTGGCTGGATGGGGTTCCTGCTGGCAATCAAACCATGGATTATCTAGCACACTGTCAAGTTACTATACTGACTGAGCTATCCTGGCCCATCCTTGCATCTACAAGAGCTCACAAGGAACATTTGTTGTTAGCAGAGGTTTCTGTCTGCCAAGAACCATGTAAGGAGTAGCTAGACAACTGGAAGTATGCTGGTGGGTGGGAGGTGTACCTACCCAAGGCACATGTGGAGGGAATCAGTCCATGGGACTTGTACCATAGCCATATTACTGTCATGGAATATTAATTGGAATAGTAAAACAGATTGCATGAGATAAAAAGGAAATTAGCATACAGTCCATTAAAATATTATGCATCAAGGTAATGTATCACTATGCCACATGAAGGAAGCTTGAAATTGTTAAAAAAAAAAAACCAATTTTTGGCAATACACGGGAAACATAACATCCATTTACCAACAGTCAGTGTACTAAAATAGTCCACATCATGTGATGGACTGTACATACGTTTAGAATTTAAAATAAATCACTGGACTGAGAAGCTAGGATTATGTGAAAAAATGTCTATTTCATATGGAAATATTACATTTTCTGTGTAACACTATTAAAAATGAAAGAACAAATCACTTAATTAAAACTTAATCACTAGTGAAGGCTGTTCCAGAAACTTAGGCAGGCTGTGAGCTGGAGTGTCTTCAGTGACTAGTGTGGTAATGAAAGTATTTCAGAGTATCTACAGTCACACACAACAATTAGCACTACCGTAGTAATGGTATACACACATTTCATTGCATACAGAGCTGCATTATGAAGGGCATGTAGCATGCACCTACAAACTAGCATGAGTCACTAAACATTAACACATAATTTCTCTCTAAATAGAGACAACTAGCAATATGTGCTTTTGAAGACCAGGCAGTTCACAAGCCCCAATATTGACCTCACAATTTTCAAGCTGAAAATGATTGTTGCTGTCCTCAACTGACAAGGACAGCTTGGGTAGGATCCCTTATCCCTGGTTTAAACTCGCGGGGAAAGTGCGTCCTGTCAAATACGTGTTAATTACTACAATTATCGCTCTCCACTGATCGCCATTTGTTACGTATTCAGTTGTAACAAGCTTGATGTCATATTGATGCAAATCTCAAACCTGAGAGAACACAAAAGAAAATGATAGTATTAACTCACATGCACAAACACAACTGCGCTTCATCTCAGTGCATTTCTAACTAGAATACATCTGTTGCTGGTCATGAACACCTGGCAGTCACACTTCCAGCTGCTTCACCACTGCCAAAGTGAAAGCTACTATCATGAATCAATGGCAGTTTGTCGCTTTACCCTTCATCCACATGAGCACAGTCAATCACCCGTATCATTACCGACAAACAGGTTTATTTAAATTATATAGTGAAATATAGCAAACACTCAATTTTGTAGTTGAGTTTTCTCAAAGTGGTATATGCTCTGGGATGTGACTTGTGCTGTGATAGATATATTCCTCTGAAGTGCTGGTATGCATGTACCAAACTCCACAGTGTCACATCCCAGGAGACCATATTCAAGGTACAGCGTTTTGAAATGAGCATGTGTGTGTCAAATATACACATCCTGTGCTATGATTGTGGGGACAAACTGATATTAGTTGCAAATAATGAGACCAGATCATGGCCAAAATGTAGCTCTTCTTTAAACAAACATATTATTGGCTCAATAATTCAACGGCACTGTTCTTTAAAGCATAGAAGAAAACATTCTCTGATATTTCACAGTTTTGTGTGATCATTATTTCTTATTACATCTGTCAGTTTTATGGACAAAGTAGCACTGGGACAGGTTTGTCTTTGGGCACTGGAGTTGCCCCGTGGCAGTGTAATTCCACCAGTCCTCCATACTCATTCAGTCATTCATAACTGATGCTGACAGCAACATTATATAACACACTTAAAAAATCTATTGGTTACTGTCAGCTTGTTCATTATGTTAACATAGCCCACTCAGCTGACTTCCCACACACATGTCAGAGGGAGGAAATGACAAACAGTATTTGTCAGATAAAATAATGCTTTGTATTACTGGATGTCTTGTGTATTGGCAGAGATTTTTTCCAGGGACAATAAATAAAAAACACAATTGAAAAGTTTAAGATACTTCCACAATTTGAAAAAGAATTTGGAATAACAGCAAGAGATTTGGAATAACAGCACAAGATTGCCTTGCACAGCTGGCATTGGGTTCTGGATTAAGATTGCCTTGCACTGCTGGCATTGGGTTCTAGACTAAGATTGCCTTGCACTGCTGGCATTGGGTTCTAGACTAAGATTGCCTTTCACAGCTGGCATTGGGTTCTGGACTAAGATTGCCTTGCACAGCTGGCATTGGCTTCTGGACTAAGATTGCCTTGCACAGCTGGCATTGGCTTCTGGACTAAGATTGTCTTGCACAGCTGGCATTGGCTTCTGGACTAAGATTGCCTTGCACAGCTGGCATTGGGGGTTCTGGACTAAGATTGCCTTGCACAGCTGGCATTGGGTTCTGGACCAAGATGATGACACCATTTTTGATGCTCCGAACAGCTGTGGAGAAACCATACATCTTGAGATGCATGGACACTAGCCATAGTGACCACATGGAACTGCCTGAAGGCAGTGAAAAAAATGTCTGACAATTTTTGGTTGCGTGAATAGTGATGCACACTGTTTTGTCTCAACCAATGTATACATTCTTACATAAATTATGAATTCTAATTTATAAGAATTGAATGTAGATTCCTACAAATTCACCTTAAACTAAGTTGGTGTGGACAACATAAGACAATCCTGCCAACACAACACACACAAATGAATATCAGCTGTAACCAAGTGTCAAAATGTGGTGCTCTGTTGGGCTTCATGTATAAAGTGCTATAAGTTGAAATGCTACTGAATTATTCTGTGATGTTTCCCAGGCCAGTGTCACTGCATCATCATTTAACCGCTACTGCCTGTGGAGCACCATTACTTAACTTGCCAGGGTCATTACTTTAGTTAACAACTACCGGTTACCACTTCCTGTCAGTTTGCTAGTTGTGTAAATGTGGACCACCCTGCTGACTGCCCACACACATAAAATAGAATAGATGTGGCAAATGACAAATGAGAGTTGTCAAATAAAATAAGGACCCTGCATTACATGAACTGTTCGAAGGACATGAACAGTACACATTAAAAGATGATTGAATAAAAGTTCTTTTTACAATATTTACATAAGTATAATAGCTTCTAGTGAATAATAATAATAATAATAATGTGAGCAAATATTGTAATTCACATTGTCACACCATTTTCTTTATGACACATCATTTTACTCTTGGTCACTGACATACATACACACACACATTTCTGAACAGTTAAATTGATAATGATCACTTCACTCTCTCTTAATATAACATTGCTTTGCAAGCAATAACACATCTATACAAAGTTTAGCCAATCATTTCAGTAAATATCGGTATCATGAAATGCATTGTAATGGGCCAAACACTGCATGAAAATGGCTGACATTTCTGTTGTATGCAGTGTCCCAGTGCCCCGCAGGAAACGTTCATTACAAACACAGCCCCTCCAATGATAATGTGACATAATGCTTACATGCTAACTCTCCTGGTATGACACAATGGAAACCAGTCTTGTGACATCACACAGTAACCAAGCTGTATGGTAACCATGGCAACCCATGTGTAACTGCATCCCTCACTCACTCAGGTAGACCAAGAGCATTACTGAAGGCAGATTTAAATGTTTATGTTGCGTGGAATCAAACTCACTCTTTCTCAGTTTTGCATATCTGAACTTCACAAACATGAGAATAACTTCTGCACAGACATTACCAGTAAAACTTTTGGGGGTTTTCTGAATAACTTTACCACTCCCACAACTTCTTAAGTAAGTTCCCTACAGGCACACATTATGCCTTACTTTTGTAACACAATTAAACACAAATGGTAATTTAACCTTACGAAGACTAAATTGTAACATCCTTGTGTGTGTCTACTGCAGACAGCCCCAAGTGTACCCCTGTCTGTCTACTGCAGACAGCCCTCACTGTACCCCTGTCTGTCTACTGCAGACAGCCCTCACTCTACCCCTGTCTGTCTACTGCAGACAGCCCTCACTCTACCCCTGTCTGTCTACTGCAGACAGCCCTCACTGTACCCCTGTCTGTCTACTGCAGACAGCCCTCACTGTACCCCTGTCTGTCTACTGCAGACAGCCCTCACT
>Ga0136643_10005813_pt1 | contig 17520 bp, 10 predicted proteins | sample TergutLab28metaG_FD_96883 | JGI IMG/M metagenome (GOLD analysis project Ga0136643, IMG submission 96883) | Labiotermes labralis P1 segment gut microbial communities from Petit-Saut dam, French Guiana - Lab288 P1 (version 3) (version 3) | ecosystem: Host-associated > Arthropoda: Insects >... | reverse complement strand
TTTCTTGATACTTTTCAACCAAATTAAATGGAAAAAAAAATCAAAAAAAAGCCACCATCCGAAAAAAAAGTTACGCAAAAAACGAATTTAATCCCCCCCCCCCCCACATTCACGACAATCCATATATGTACGTAAGAAAATTAAATACCCTAATGGAGACTTTTTGTTACCTTCCCAGTCCCTCCAGAAGAATTAAGGAACAGCAATTCATAAAACTGCCTTCAGGATCACTTTATTTGGCTTATAATACAGATGTAACATGCATTCTGTTTACAAAACTATTCCAACACATACTACATCTATCCAGCAAACTAAGTCCCTCACGATTTAATACAGCCAATATTAGAGCTTGCCAACAGAGATGGTTCTGAGCTATCACCACTCACTTTATATTACCACAATTTTATTTCCAAAATATTAACCCTAATGTTATCCTTTCATCTCTTTCTGTCCTCCAAGTGTGTATGTCATCCTTCATAACTAACAAAACTGAAATAAGTGTGTGAAAAGTCAGATACTGCACAGTTATTTCTGAAAATTCAACATATTATGACGTTCGCATTAAGACTGAAATGTCAGCGGGTAATCATTTACCAGTCAACCCAGTGTCACATCATAGAAGACACAAATCTTCATTCACAATGCTGTGAGAACCTCAAATCATGCATGTTACTTCATGTAATAATGGGAATGCAGCTATCTGTAGTCAAAACAAGAAAAGATCAAATGTGTAAGAGGTAAGTGCTTTGGGTATGTAATAAGAATTGGGACAGCTAGTGGTGAGGAAAAGTGCATGCCTGAAACAAATCTGTGCTCTAATGCAATATACGAGGGTGAGTCAAATGAAAATCTTAAATACTGTAATATAATCGTGTGTTAATTTTTAAGGTTTTCAGTTGACTCTCCCTCGTACATAATTCCTAAATGCATACACTGCTATTTCGCATAATTTCCTGACTGTGATGACATACATATCTACTATTGCAAAGCTCATAATCCTTCAGACATGATAATGCATGATCAGAAATAACTTTTTCTCATAATTTATTAAAATATTACTGCACTGAAAATTCTTGAAATAAAGTTGCAAGTCTTAGTGAAATCTGTATTTTGCATCACAAAGTGATACGTCACATAAAAAAGAGCTATTTCTTGGGAAATTAAAGTTTGCCTTCCACTTCATGTTAAGTATGTACTACACAAAACTTATGATAACAAGAAATAAATCTGCCCGACAACTTTTGCGTCAGACATCCCTTCATACAAACATTTTCATTAGTTTATGAGATGCAACATGTGGATGGACAGACCAAAAGATAAATATGACTCCCCTTTGCATGTGTGCTGCATGTGCATGTAGTGCAAACAGCAGATAAAAAACTGAACTACAGATTAAACTACTTGCTAGCTGAATAAAGAGAGACCAACTTGATGTCACTTGCTTTATTATTTCATTATTTACTGCTCAACATGTTTCGGATGTTAATACATCCACCTTCAGGAGCTTGCAACTTATTTGATGAGTTAATGCACCTGTCTCGTTATCAATAGTCCACGCTGGACCTTACTTAGTTGCTTTGGTTTGTATACTGCCGTTTATTGATTATCTTTTTAGAGTTTGTTTAATTTTCTTGTTTCTTTATTTTGATTTATTTCAGGTCAACATGCAGCTTGTTTCTAAGTGAATGATGGATTACACTGTTGTTTGTTTTTGGATTGTTGGGTTTTAATACTGACATAAAATTGGATTTGGTTGAAGCACTACTAGTGCTTCAGCCTGCATATGGATACCACACAACCACAACATAACACCAACACACATCGAACCAGAACAATACAACCCATGCATTAACTCATCAAATAAGTTGCAAGCTCCTGAGGTTGGATGTATTAACATCCGAAACATGTTCAGCAGTAAATAATGAAATAATAAAGCAAGTGACATCAAGTTGTTCTCTCTTTATTCAACTATCAAGATGATGCACGGTCCAATAAACATAAGATTAACTACTTGCTGTCCAATGTTCCAGGGCAGTTGGCATGGCAACTCCTAGTAAGTTATACATATCTCAAAAATGCAAAGGACTGCAAGGTATCAAGAGGCAGAAAGAACAAACAAAAGGGACAGATTATAACAGCTGTAAGAAAATGTTACAAAACCATGCCCTTTCTCCAGTTGCAACACCTGTTAAACTTCCACAACCTTAAGGAGAAATGCTAGTATCAGAAATGCATGTTAGATTGCACACAGTGCAGACATTAAACAGTGAACACTTCACAGGATTCCCACTCATCTGTTCTGCAAAGAGCATGATAAATAATGTTTCATCTGTTTTCTGAAGTTCATCATACAAATTGTAACTTCTTTCCATAATGCTCTCAACCTATGTGCAGATACCTGTTACAAATGCATCATTCACACATTTTTGCAAAAAGCATCTGTTGTGTGACATGCAACACATGTAGACAGGCTATCTTGTACACATACATTTATTATAGTGTCAGTTATATGGGAACTGGTGACATGTTTCCATCAAAAATACTCAGGCCATTATCAGGTCAACCGTTCACATAAAAAAAAAAGCAACAAAAGTTTCAGTAATGATAAGCTCCTATTAAAAAGAAACAAGACCCAATTTTTTGAACTTTTTAGATGAAAATGTATTCCTTTGCAGAATACTATTAGTTCAATCTGGGTATAGACATTACTTAAAACTTATATAATTAGTACATTAGTTTACAAAAACACGAAAGGCTTATTACAGAAAAGTGTGATCTCTTCACGATGCAACAAACTTATCATTTTTAACTCCCTCAAAACTATGATCAAATGTTAAGGTACACCACGGAGAATAGCCAGAAAACACAGAAGAGACAAATTTGTGATTCTGTCTGAAATAAATTTTCAAACAGAAACAATAAAATGTCTATCTTACAAGTGCGAACCCTCTGTTTCAGCAACAAGGAAGTGAAGTGGCTGCTTGCTGATAGTGGATTAGAAAGCTACATACCACATGCTGCAGACTGTCTTCACTTACGGGTTCCTTGCCATCCATCACGTCCATCCAGCATTTTCGATCATCTTCAGACAATGCCTGTAGAGTGTACAGCATGCCTGGCCTGCATGCAACAAAATAACGCAAATATGAGACACTGAATAGATCTGGCAATGATGTTAAATCAATCCTTTAAAACAATGGGAACTACTCACTCAAAAACACATCATCACATCCCAGAAGACATGTATCATCATATACTTATTGTTTCACTGTGCATATTGTTGAGTTATTTAGTTAGTATACCAACTGATGCACATATATAAAAGTTTCCTATTCAAACGCTAAAATCGCTCCAACATGTTTCGATCCTAAGATCATCCTCAGGGAGCTATACTTTCCTTGCTAAAGTCACAATTAAAAATAGGCACTGATTAACTTCATTGTACTAACAGGGTGCTGTGGCAGCATGTCGTATTATGTGAGGGTATGTTGATGAGAGTGCCCTACTGCGGGTGTGCATCCTGTACTTCGCTGCGTATACATACATACCTTCACATAATACGACATGCTGCCACAGTACCCTATTAGTACAACGAAGTTAATCAGTGACTATTTTTAATTGCGACTTTAGCAAGGAAAGTATAGCTCCCTGAGGATGATCTTAGGATCGAAACATGTCAGACCAATTTTAGTGTTTGAATGTGAAACTTTTATATATGTGCCATCAGTTGATATACTAATTAAATAAATGTATCATCAGTTTACAAATACATGCATCTAATGCACAATGACTGGAATACAGGGAAGTCTGGTCCATTTCCAGCAACATTTAAAAATAGTCTGATGATTCTTATAATAAAACCAATGAGATGAAGTAATTTCTCAAATTTGTTTTTGGAATAGAACTCTACATGTTTTGGACAGCTTTTCTGTCCATCATCAGGAGTCTCGTACTGTATGACATACACCTATTGCTGTGTATACAGTACTAGACTCCCGATGATGGACGGAAAACCTGCCCAAAACATGTAGAGTTTTATTCCAAAAATAAATTTGAGAAATTAGTGCATCTTGTTGGTTTTATTAAAACAATATATCACGATGGGCGGTCCTCTGAATGTTAAATAATCTGATGAATTTCCACATTCATTGAAGGTATTAAACTGTCTTTAGTGAGGAACAATTATTTAGGCAAGAAAAATTACATAAAACAAAAACTCATGCAACATTTTAAAATATGCTGGGAAAATGTGTCACACACAAGAACAATGTTGATAATTTAAAAATTAACCCTTTGGGGCCAAATTAAATGCAACGTTTACTCTGCTGGGAATTCAATTAGCTCCACTATTTTGCATGTTCATGGCAAATGTTTAATATGGCTTCAGGTATATTAGCTGCACAACTGTGCCTCAACTACAGCTGACTTTCAGCACCAAAGGGTTAATGCATTTGTTACACATGTACTGTACTAGGAGATAATGGAATATAAACAAATAAGTTAGTTCATACCTCTCATCAGATGTAATATCAAAACAGAATCGTTTCTCTATGGAATCTGACATCCTTCTCGTACACGATTCTAGGATCATTGTGTCTGCACTATTCTGCTAAAATAAATTAAACACATGAAACAGTGTGACACTGAGATATTCATGGCAGTAAGTATTAAGATTATGGTCTTCTGGAAAGAGATGCCATATTGCTTGATATATGAGTTAAAAGATATTTTGAATGACATAACCACCTCCACTTCCACAATGAAGATGGAGGTAGTTACATTCCTCTGAAACTCTGGTAGTTACACACCAAACTACATGGCATTGTATCCACATACACCATAATTTTGATTTATGAGAAACAATATGCACTAATGTCTGAAAGATCCAGTATGGTGGACAACCAAAAAATTATTTATTCTTGTTCAGTGTAACAGACACAAATACTGTGTACTACAGTTCACAAGTACAACATATACTCACAACTTTGCCACTCATCTGATTGTAGAGAATCATCTTAAATTCTTTAGTATCTTTATGGTAGACGCAATAGTGCTTGGTCCATGTTGTACCGAATGCCTCTGTAAATGACATAAAATTTACTGACAGCAAATGCACAGTATAGTACAAATTAAATACAAGAATGAACTATGGCTAAATCCATTATGTCCAGTTTGCAATAGTATAGGCATTAGGCAAGAATTGCAATACAAGTAAAATTTTTTTTAACCTCGCTGGCAACATCTGGCATGATAAAATGCAGAAACAGGTTTCAGCCAGCAGATTATCTCAACATTACAAAAAGCAACATCACAATTTTGGCAAAAAAAAGTATTAATATGTGATCATTTTTTAGTTTCCTACACACATTTTAAGAAGTCAAATTTATTTATTTATTTGGGACACGAAATAAATTCAAAATGTGAAACAGACAGACACCAATAGAACAATACAAAGTACTTAATTCAACCACATTATAAATGTAATTGTGCAGTGCCTGGAAAGCAGGGAATAATATTAAACAATATTTAAAACTATTAAGATTATAAATTGAATATTATTGAACAGACTAATGTATGAAAGAATATCATTCACAATAACTTAGTTTAACATACAACTACAGTATATTAGATAGAATTTTCCAAAATGAAAAACAATAAACTATAAAGCATATTAAATCTGGTTCTATTACGCAGCATTAACCTTTTAAGGCCTAATGGTATCATGATGCACCAACTGGCTTAGTATTCTATAATTGTACATTCTGTCCACGCTTTACATGTTTTGAATTTATCTCAGAACAAACAGCAACTTCTGCCCCATACAACATAAACTGATTGATTTTTTACAACCGAGATGAAAAGTGTTTACTGCGCAGTATGAACTGGGTATTTAAATAAAGCAGTCTGCACTTCGTCTTTAAAGGGTTAATAAATGGACCCACGTAAATGGAAGGAAAAGCAAAATTCAAATATCAATATACAATTTTCGCAAACATTGACAGAAAACTGAAAGCGGGTAAAACTCTGACTTTCCATAGTATGTGTACTGTATTTCACTTACTTTTCTCCATAAGATAAAGATATCCCTCTCGTACGTTGGACTTATATGAACCTGATTCCATGGATTTCTGTAACAAGGAAATATTTTAGTACGTAATACAAGTTATTCTTATAATAAAACCAACGAGAAGCATTAATTTCTCAAATTTATTTCTGGAATAGGACTCATACATGTTTTGGACAGTATCTCTGTCCATCATCAGGAGTCTAGCACTATACACACAGCAATAGGTATATGTCGTACAGGTTTCGTGGCATGCAGTCAGCATAACCTGTATGACCTATACCTACTGCTGTGTGTACAATGCTAGAATCCTGATGATGGAGAAAGATACTGTCCGAAACATGTAAGAGTTCTATTCCAAAAATAAATTTGAGAAATTAGTGCTTCTCGTTGGTTTTAGAATATATCATGATGCACGGTCCTCAGAATGTGAAATAATACAAGTTACTTGACTATGCTTCACAAAAATGTATCAAACATTCTGAATGAAGAAACAACAGTACTCAAAAGCAAACATCAGGAAAATGATTATTCACAAAGGATAACCACAAGCATTTGGAACAAAACCTGTACCAGAGCTGCTTCATACAATTTACATCGCCTCTGAGGTATGCTACAAGCCTCACTGGCCAGCATGGTGCCATAACCTACACATCAGCTGCAGAGAGATGCCGGACCATACTAATGTCCATGTTGGTGAAGAGAAAAGTCTTACCTCTGCTAAGAATCAAACTGCTGATATAGCTATAGCTAGAATGTGCAGTTTGGGCCCACTTTAATTGCCTATTGTAAGATAACATTCTGTAAGCATGCCATATGCAGTTATTCCATAAGACATGAAAATGATATTGTTAAATGCAAGCTTGCATGTAAGGTATTTATATTACACAAAAGGAATTAAGGACCGAAGGATGCACATCCTGATAGGCCACTATAAACATGGTGGCGGTAGTCACATGTAGTGTGGTATTTACCGTTTGACGCACCTCTAACATCTTCTTCATAAGGGACTCAGTCTTGTCTCGAGTTTCATTAAAGTTCTCTCTTGTCTGCACACAGCAGCAGTGATGGTGTCAGCAGCATGCATTTGCAAAACAGAACAACTCAGCAAACACAACAAATATATTAAACACAACACATAAATCTAATCTGATGTATGTTTGTCCATGCATCCTAATATAAGCGTAGAGAAGAAAACCAACTAGATGCAACTGAATGCTTTATTGCACTTACAATCTGCTCAACATGTTTCGGGCACTTATATGTCCGAAACATGTGAGCAGATTATAAGTGCAATAAAGCATTCAGTTGCATCTAGTTGGTTTTCTTCTCTATGCTTACATAAATCTAATAATTATGTACATTGTTTTTAGCACTTTAGTCATGTAAATTATACACAACATGTATGTACGTTTCATTAAATTGCACTCTCAACTGTTACAGGATTGTGTACGAAAAAAAAAAAACTTACAACACACTTATGACTTATCAAAACAACAAATGTGGCACTTCTAACTACTATATGAGTGTTACCAAAAATCAGAAACATTAGCATGGTAACAAGTTAAATTTGTAACTGAGTTTGGAAGTATTTCGTCATTACACTTCGTTTGCAGTATGTTGTTGTACAGTTGCATAACCATATTAAATTACAGGATTCTGTATTAATCTGCAGCATACACATAAAACATTCTAAACCTAACTTTTCTTGCAGTTTCAGATGGATGTTTGGTAAACAGTTACAAAAGCTGTAAACAGAAACATGACTGATAAGCAATTTCCCAGTTAATATTAAATTAATTAAGCACTCCCACCAAAATTCTGAACCACTTTAAAGTGTTCGTGAACTGCTTCAATTTTCTAACTGCTACTTTCTGTTACCACTGACTTATTAACCATGCTCAATGCAAATGGTACAGGCATGTTATAAAACACACTCACTCCCTAATTATGCTCATTCCATTCCCTAGTTCACACAAAACAGAATATGCATGCATACTGGCCATTACCTTCTGGATTTTGAACTGCAGTTCCTGCATATATGGCTTGAACTCATTGGCTACTTCATGACCCTGGTGGTAGAATGTGAGCCATCCATACATAAAACCCAGGAGCTGCAACACAAAAACACGGTTTCATGCTCACATGCTCGGCAATAACATGTTCACAGTTTTGGTAAGTGTTAATCACATTTATCAAGGAATACTGATATTTTAGTAACTCAAAATAAACATGAATCAACAAAAGAGTTTGTCATGGATCACTGCACGGTGCTGAAATTGTAACAAAATGTGGTATGGAAGCGCATGTTTGTTGGATGCAAAACTTTGCTGAGTTACTCTCGTTATTGTTTGCTACTAAAAAAAAATAGATCTGAATGACAATTTTACAATGCATCTGTATTACATATACAACTACATTTAGACAGATTAAAGGTAAATGCAAAGGGGACCACACAAAACAGAGGATTTACATTACAATAATTATACATTTTTAATTAAATGTGTACTTTAGTCACCTTACATGACTGTAGAACATGAAGAAACAACAGGGACATGTATTTATATTACAACCACAGGAACAGGAAGGGTCAAACATCTAATTAGTCTTCATTCTGAAATATGGATTCTAGTGGTCATAGCTGTAATTCATGTACACTACCAATAAAACCAGAAAATGTTCTGCCGCTTCAAACACAAATGTGGCTACAGGATAGGGTAACATTTTAACACTTACAAATCCTACCTCAGTAAGTGTCCCATCAGCTTTGCAAAAGAAACATGCAAGAAAAGCATTCTCAGTTTTTGAAACAGCAACTTTTTTATAGTAAAAACTTATCCTCATGATAAAACTAATAAAAATAATTCACAAGTCGGCCACGTGTTCTGCAGTATAGACGACTGAGTACTTGGTGTGACAAGGCAGATGTAAACGTGTGAAATGGCCGCATGAAGAAAAGCATTATTTGGATGGCGTTATAACAAAACATGAAAAAATACCTCACAGAAATGAAAATTCCCTCAAACTGACTCAACCATGCTTATGCATTAATGATACAAAATCAGTCATACACACAGTTACAGATAATAATGACCTGTATGAAGCCTAGCAACACTTCGGTTTTTTTTTAACAAATGCAATGGTTTTACAATTCAGTATTTTTACAAGATGTGATGAAGATTACCACAAGGGCGCACGCACGCGCGCGCGCACACACACACAATATAATGCCCTCAACCTTATTTTCTTTGTTACTTTACCAAGAATGTATTGTCCAACATAGGCGAAATTCCTTAGGGGCTCATACTACAGTATTTCCTACCAGAATTTTGCCAACTGTTTCAAATACGATAGTAAGGAATTTTTTCTGATTAAGAATACAGTCTTCTGGAATATGACACTGTGTAGTTTGGTGGGTGGTACCTGAAATATGACAATGTGCATTTTGATATGTGGTACCTGGGACGTGACAGTGTAGTTTGGTAGGTGGTACCTGGGTTGTGACACTGTGTAGTTTGGCAGGTGGAAGCCGGGAAGTGACAGTGTGTAGATTTTAGGAGGTACCCGGGATGCTACACTGTGCAGTTTTGTTGGGGGAGGGAGGGGGGGAGTGGGCTGTAACACCGTATAGTTTGGTAGGTGGTACCCGGAATGTAATACTGGGTAAAGTGTTAGGCGACACCCGGGATGTGATCTATGGTTTTGTAGGTGGAATCTATTACCGAACCATGTTGCATTTGTTCTCGGGAAACCACAGGCCTCAATACTTACAACTATTAGCACCTCATATCTCATTATCTGCTTTGACATTCTTGCATGCTCACATTCCTAAGATATAAATACACTTTAAAACCAGTACATGTATGCGAACCAAGTTAGTAAAGCAACATTATTCTAGATTCACAGTCAGGAGATACTTGCTAAAAGTTTCCTCTGCCCATGCCACAAGGGCATCTGATGGCAGTACACATACAGTCCCACTTATTAACTTCAGCATTAGATGAACATGAGTGGTAACTTCATGTCCTGGCCCTCTTTACCTCCACAGCAAGAACTTACAGTAACCACTAAAATGCAGGCTTGGTAGGTCCTAAGATCAGTCTCAACATTCTGTAAAACAGAAAAACATCTTGCCCCTGCTGGAATTCGAATCCCAGTTCGTCCAGCCTGCAGCCATTACAATACAGACTAAACCAACCTGACTCCAGGAGATACCTGTTTCGAACATGAACCATGGTACTTAGCATTCAAAGTGTAGAAGGACTTTCTGTAGACTACAAACACTTACAGTTTCAACGAATTCAAATTTCTTTCTTTCTTGAACTGCCTGCAGCAGGAAGACATACTCGAGGCTGGCACGTACAAAATGCCGTTGTTCCATTACAAGTGTTGCATCTGCCTGTAAAAGAAATTTACATCAAACCTTAAAACACCACATACAAATGGTCGAGTATGTGCAGGGTTTCAGAAATTAACATTTTTAATTTCAAACACATAATTTCTAATTTATTGAATCAAATAACAAATGAAATCCAGGGGAACTCTCTGAGAAAGTAATTTCTTATTCGACCAGCTAAGACATTCCCCACTTCTCATCATAATCAGAGGTTCATTATCATTTTCACAAGACTGTTACATACATGTCTCAATGTGAATTTCCCACCAATCTCAGCCTTCTTGATTGGATGGCCTTAATAATTCTAACAAACAGAACGGATCGCAAGGCTCATTATGCAGTTTTCTTGCGCTCCCTGCTACTTTCGCCCTCTTTGGCCCAAATACTTCTCTCAGCACCCTATTCTCAAACACCCTCAGTCTATCTTGGAAGTATTCATTATAAACCGTGTACTGTGTGCTGTAATAAATAATAAACCTACATAATACACATTCGATTACCGTCAATGACTGTTCTGGGCTTAACGTGACAGTAACCCAAGCTCAGTAACAAAAAAATGGCAGTGTTGCATATTTTTAAATTGAAGCTTCTGGATAGCCAAAACAAAAAGTCGAGGACTCAGAAATAAATAGTAATAACCATTCACAACAAATTCATGTTTGCGAGATTTTACGGTTTGGTGGCCGTGCAGTTGAAGTCTCCGATCTTCTGCAATATGTTGATGCGTTACTGGGTGATTGGTCCCGGACGTTTCGATACCACTATGTTGTCCCCAAACATCGGGCACCAATCGCCCAGCCATGCAGCGCCACACCAAAAAGAACGAAGGCGTTCTAGCGCCAAAAAACCTAACAATGCAACTGATCACATACAATAGCTTCTATCTACTGATCTTCTGTATTAATTGTATTAAAGAGTGTTGCTGCTCCCAGTGGCCGCGCGATCTAAGGAATGGGTCTGCGGCCGCTTGCCTGCTGAGACTGCGGGCTCGAATAGCCGGGGGCATGGATGTTTGTCTGTTGTGAGTGTTGTGTTGTTAGGCAGAGGTCTCTGCGTCTGGCCGATCCCTCATCCAGAGGAGTCCTACCGAATGTGATGCGTCGTTGTGTGTGATCTAGAAACCTCAAGAATGAGGAGGCCAAGGCCAGCGCTCGGCCGCAGAGCCACAAGAAGAAAAAAATTGAACAGTGTTACGCTATGCCCTTTTCCTTTCTGTTCAAATTACCCTGAAGGCTGTACTGATTTCCATGCACGCCTGATGTATCGTTAACTTGCTCCACAGTTTGCCATGGATTCCATTTTCAGCAAACCTTCCTTTGCGCAATCTCAGGTTCTCACAGCAGTGTTGCTGAACATTCAAATCTTCTTAGATGTCATGCTGTGTTGAGCGGTAAATACTTACCGATATTTCAAAATATCACAATGACTTCACTTTCAGCTTCTGCTAGACCCTGAAAATGAGGGCATTTCTACCAAAACAGACGATGGGCAAGAGCATAAGAAGATCTGAATCTTCAAACCTTCCTTTCACTTTGTACTCTTTTCTCGCCTGTAATAATAACTTTAATATGTTACTTTTTCTCTTTTGTTGCTTTCTCAATGCCTGTATTCCATATGTTGAACCAAACGTCATGGTCACGTGGTTGTCACTAATTCTGCTTCATATAAGGAAGGTCCCAGGGTCAATTGGGGACCGCGGTAGCACAGTGGTTAAGGTGCTGTGCTACAAATCGGATGGTCGCTGGTTCGATCCTAGCTGGTGTCATTGGATTTTTCATTGAAATAAAATCCTTCCGATCGCACTATGGCCCTGGGGTCGACTCAGCCCCTAACAGAAATGAGCACCAGGAGTATTTCCTGGGGGTAAAGGCGGCCGGTGCGTAAGGCTGATAACCTACCACCATCCTGTGCCGTTGTCACGAAATCTGGGAAACTTAACTTCCTGGAACCCTCTGGGCCCCTCCGGGCCTGTAACGAGACTATTTACCTTTACCCAGGGTCAATTATTGACCTGGAAGTCGGCTACCCTGAAATTGCTGCTTCTTTTTCAGTATACTGGGAGCAGATGTCGATATACTACCTTAGACTTGGCAATAAGCATTTCTCTACAAAAACCTTCCCACCAAATCACTTACAATCATATTCGAGGGTTCGCGCCTTATAGAATAATGCATGTAATACACGCAGGTACAGCTTTGCTGTCGACATTGTTAAATTTTGCAAGACCAATACCGTCAATTACCATGGCCCGTGCCACTCCATGTTATACAAAACTCAGAACTACAATGACTATGATTAACGTCAACGATACGGAACCCAACCTTTTACCCATTCTTCTAAATTCATGTCCATTTTCTTCCTGTATTTATCGCAGTGTACCAACGGTTCCACCACTTGAAAAACTGTGACTGTAACGCGCTGTGACACATAGTTGTGCAACTACCGGCCATCCACTTCAAGCAGCGTCATCCCCGTTGTGTTTGTTAGAACCTAAGGTAGGTAATAATTCTATAAGGATATAGCAGTCATACATAACACAACTGTATTATCAGGTGTATATAACTTATCAACTACATGTCTCGGCCAATGCTGCTGTGGCCATCATCAGGTTTGATACAATTTATCAGAGAAGTTATATAGATATAACAAAGAACACACGCCCACCGATTTTGTTTAAACGAGATCTCGTTCCCCTTACACTAATACAAATAATTGTTCTGTGTTACATCATACTGTATCCAACCTGAAGATGGCCACAGCAGCATTGGCCGAAACATGTAGTTGATAAGTTATATACACCTGATAATATAGCTGTGTTATGACTGCTATATCCTTATAGAATGATTATTACCTTGGTACCACCCACCCATATCCTTAGCTTGGCACTGCCGACAGCACCGAGTACAAACTATGGGGTGGATCTCCTTTCATTCGTGCCTAAATCGGTGTACACAAAAAGGAATGCCAACAACCACGTCTCTGTCAACACTTGCTGAACTTCACATTGATACGGGAGACAGTGGGATATCTAACTTCATTCTACGTCAGCAGCGAAAGTAACACCTGGTTATCAGCGCACCACCACACCGCTAAAACTCCAAAGTTCGGAGCACAAACTCATGAATCATCCTTTCCTGCAGCAAAGACTTATCGTTCCAAGCAGGTTAAACGAATGCCAGCACAGCGCTATCGGTGTACTGACCAGGCTACGACCAGGATAATATGGGGTTCAGATCACGTCAGGGGCAAAGGTTTTTCTCCATTACTCCAGATCCGGTCCGGGGCTTGAAACCACGCATAACACTACAGAAAATAAGTATATCAGTTTACACTACAAAACGCGACCGCACCTAGCCCATTATTTTAGACTCGAATACATCTGTTACTGGTCAAAGGCAAAGGGCGGTCGAATTTCCCCATGCGCAAAGCACTGCGAAGGTCAACCGAAAACTCCACAGTCGGTATAAGTATTAGCTTAACAATAAGGAGTCTGCTCCACCGAAGCAGTTACATATTCCATTACACAAATTGCAACGAAATCTCCTAAGTCAGTGTTTCCCAAACTTTTTTGCTCGGGGACCCCTTTTGACTTTGAAAAACCACCAGAGATCCTCACATCCTTGCTCACGTAACTATAGTGTCCGGATGATAGGTATCCAAAATTAAAAAGCTATAACTCAGAACTGATTTCAGACAGCTACCATTACATTCCAATAGCAGACGTAACAAAGCTCTGCATTATTTTACCTCAATTAAAACGTCTGTCACTCGCCTTGTGGGTACAGGGGGTTTCATAATTAGATATTCTAACGGTCACACGAAATAAACATATCGCCAGTTAAAGAAGATTCGCGATTATTTATAACAAAACATCAGTCCTTTAATTAAAACATAAGTGAACTTCAAAGTAGCCATTACAGAAACGTATCCAAGTATACTCCGCGAAGTGGAGGGATCCACGAAGGACATTGTGGGAACCGCTGTACTAAGCATTTTCGGAGCCGCGGTGAGCAACGGATGCTGAAACTCGTGTTCATTTAACAGCTTTAAGTAAGCAACACATAAATGCAAATGATTAAACGCGTATTTCATTCTCATCCCCTAATCTGATTCCATGGACCAGAGTCCCTTTCCAGAGATAACAGTTAAGTGAAGCAGTCAATACATTCATACCATTGTATGGAAGCCACAAGCTAACCAGCGCGCTGGTCACCATTCCAAGTCAGATTAATCCAGTCCACCCCAACCCACTCCTTTCCTTTAAGATCAAGTTTAATATTTTCCTCTATTCAAATTCTTTCGGGATTTCCAAACAAAATTTTGTATGCCCTTCTGCTCTCTACACTGCGTGTCACAGAGTGCGATCAGCCTTGCCTTGTGTGATCACACGAAATATACCCTGTGTTTGGAGAGACCGGCCTACAGCGAAGGTCTGGGTTGGATCGCGGTCCAGTCGATGTGGGATTTGTGGTGGATCAAGTGGCATTATAACGGGTTTCTTCCCAAGTACGCCTACTTCGGTTCTCCCTTTCTCAGTAACATTCCACCAATGCTCCACACCCGTTAACTAATTCGTACATCAGCGACGCGGTATAAATCTTAACGACTAGCAGTGTCGTGAAATAAAACACTTGAAAAGAAACTCTACACAGTCCCACTTGTTCGTGGTGTTACGAGGACGGTGTAAATTTGTATTTGCACTGCGAAACGTACAACATTTGTAAAACAAACAGCTCTCTGTAAGCTCCCTATATTGCATCATGTGTAACTGCACCAAAGAAACAGTGTTGCCCGCAGATAACGGAAGAGCTGAAAATATGGGACAAAGAGAATTCTTTGTTGGTGGTGAAAATATGTCATATCACTGACTTTACAGGATGGAAATAAGAGACGGGACATTCCAAAGTTGGTGTATTAAAAAGTAAAGTGATCCCGTTACAGGCCCGGTGTGGCCCAGAGGGTGGGTAGAGGTATAGATAGCTCTACTCTTCCATGACCGCGGCACTAGAAGGGGGTGGGTGGTCAGCAGCACGCCCCGGCCGCACTTTACCCTCGGGAAAGACCCAAAGTTGGTATATTATAATAATATAAACAGCCAACTAGATGCAACAATAGTAATTTTATTAACAATTTCAGTCAGCTCAACATGTTTCGGGAGATAATTTCGACCATCCTCAGGAGCACTAGACTGTGTTTACAGCCTGTGGTATAAAGCACCGGCGATGCTGCATGCAGGCAGCATCGTCGAAACATGTTGAGCTTTATACCACAAGCTGTAAACATAGTCTAGTGTTCCTGAGGATGGGCGAAATTATCGCCCGAAACATGTTGAGCTGACTGAAATTGTTAATAAAATTACTATTGTTGCATCTAGTTGGCTGTTTATATTACTGTATCAATGATGTACGGTCACACAAACATCAAGTTGGTATATTATTTACATATTTATTTTTTGTTTGCTTAACAATGCTGTCAGTAGCTCCAATTAAGAATAACGTCAAAAGATTGACAATATATTAAGAACTGTTTAAGGACAAGGCAGTATGTGGTCGTCGAGAAGTTCAGGGAGCAAAGAGAACGTAAATTAGAACTGTCAGTATCCCAACCCAGATTAGAACCGGGCACCTAAAAATCGTTATAGCTCGTCAGGTTGAAATCAACAACTCTATTTCAAAGTTTGCAACTGGGATAACACATTTTCAGGGCCACTGAAAAATGTCGATGGGGAAAATATTGGTGTTCAGTAACCTCCAACCCGTTGCCAATTACGTCACTGGTTCTGCAGATAGGGAGGTAATCTTATTAATGGGAGTGCAGAAATTCCGGGAGCCAGGTCGCCCAGGTGACTAAATTATGCACGACGGTGCATAAATGTGTATGTCCTCAGTATTGAACTTGCTTCATGTCACTCTTCTGGGGCCCAGAATTGCAAGATGGCTAGAGGATTTTTGGATAATGTGCATCCCTGCTTCTTACGTTCGCATCACTGAAGTTGTTTAAACAGTGAATGGCAGCTTAACCAACAAACTACATAGAGGGAACAAGTCGGGGTGCATAAATTTTCATACAATCTAGAAGCCACCATGAAATCTAGGCGCCGGAAAAATGACACGAAGCCAACTTCCATACCAGGGACCCATAAATATTAAGCACAACGGTACAAAATCCGGTCGCCATGGGGACCTGGCGCCTGGGATTTGTGTACCCCTGGTCACAATTTTATTTTATTATCCAGCAACATATTTCGGCCTAAGCGGCCATCCTAAGGGAGATAAACTTCACTTACGATACTAATGGGAGATACCCATCTCTACGTGTATATGGAAGTACAGATGAAATGGGCAGAATCTTTAAAATCTCTTTAAAAAACGTGGACCCACCAGTCAATTCACAATGCCCGGCACGTCGGAACTGGTACCCCGAAGTGGGTGCGAAAGTCAATGCGTTCAGTATTTCTAGTATTTCGAGTAGGGTTGATCATATTCGGAAAATCAGGGGCAGGAGGCAAAGAACGGATATCGGGAAGTATTCTTTTGTAAACAGGACCATTAAAAACTGGAATCAACTACCTGCAGAAGTGTTAGGGACTTTCCTTTGTAAACCTAAAATTTTTAGAAATTGAGTTAAGAAAGCAATTATATATGGGGTGATGTGAAAGGTACAGAAGTGTGGCGAAAATGGTGTAAAAGTGCAGTGAAGTGAAGCGAGGTGAAGTGTAGTGATGTGAGGTGAAATGGAGCGGTAGGAAATTTAAATGGGGTTAAGTCAAATGAGAGGGTAGTGAAGTGTAGTGAAGGTCTTAGGAACGGGGAGTCTATCATTATTAAAAGATATACAGATCATATGAAGTTTGCTGCTTCTTTCATAATCTTCTGGTTCTAATTTGTATCATTGTATATATGGTTGTATGTTTTGCATGCTTCTATTTAATTTTGTAAATTATGTATTCTTATCGTTATGTATGTTCCGTTCTGGGTATTCCGTTTCATTGTTGTTCTGTGTATTGTTATTGGGTAAATGTGTACTGTACTACTGCCACCGGGTGTCAACTCAACTGCAG
>Ga0136643_10005810_pt1 | contig 17522 bp, 12 predicted proteins | sample TergutLab28metaG_FD_96883 | JGI IMG/M metagenome (GOLD analysis project Ga0136643, IMG submission 96883) | Labiotermes labralis P1 segment gut microbial communities from Petit-Saut dam, French Guiana - Lab288 P1 (version 3) (version 3) | ecosystem: Host-associated > Arthropoda: Insects >... | reverse complement strand
TTGTTCCAACAGATGTACTTTGAATGCTGAGGGTTTTGTGTATATTGTTGTGTCCTTTTTCTTGTAGTTGTGTTTTCCATGTGTCAAGAATTTAAATTAAACTATATTCTCGACACAAAAAATGTAACGCTGTACATATGTTGTGTAAATGATATTGTGATTATATATGATTCCAAAACTGACTACGGGCTGGATGGTCTGGGATCGAATCCCGGTGGGGACGAGATTTTCCGCCTGTCCAGACCTGCCCTGGGGCCCACTCAGCCTCCTGTAAAATGGGTACCAGTCTTTCCTGGGGGTAAAGTGCAGCTGGGACATGCTGCTGACCACTCAACCCCTTCTAGTGCCGCAGTCATGGAAGAGTAGAGCTATACCTCTACCCACCCTCTGGGCCACACTGGGCCTGTAACAGGATCACTTTACCTTTACCTTTTATTTGATTCCAAAAAGATACATTGTGACCTTGTTACAACCAGTATGAACCAGATATACAAAGACATAAAACTTAATCCAACACATGAAGACAATGGACAAATATTTCTTCTTAGACCTGCTTCTAATTCAGAAACCATGTAAGATCAAAATTAACATATAACGAAAACCACCAGGACAGATACAACTATCAATTTCTTCTCAAACTACGCTACAGAACATACCACGTACAGATATTACATCACATGAATGCACTCACTTCTACTCACACTGGAAAGGAAACACAGAGAATGGACTTTAATACATCGTGTGAACCAATGTTTCCAAATACACTTATCCAAAAACTAAACTCCCAATTACAACAAAGACACAACAACTATGACAGAAGCAATAACATTGTCAGAGATATAAAAACCCGGACAACTTTCACATATTACAGCCCACTAATTCACAAGATTACCAGTCTATTTAAAAACACAAATGTGAGAATATGTCAATCGCACCAACGCTATACACGATCTCACCAAACCTAAAACGAACAGTAACATACATGAACACAAAGAATGTGGGATTTACAAACTCACATGTAACACATTTAAATTATCCTATATCAGACAGACTAGTCATAACCTCAAACAAAGATACCAAGAACACATAAGACACATAAAACAAAATGACATTCTGCATGTCTTAACCAACAACCATGACCATGGAACAATTAATGCTGTCATGTCCTTCCTCAAACAAATCACTAAAACCTCACTATTAATTCCTTATGAACAATATTATATCCAATCACACTCTTACAACAAGGAACTTATACCAGAACAAAACACAGGTGAAAACAACCCCACGTACCACATGATCTTCAACCCCAGCATTACGTCACCATCAGCAATATACACCAATCAATACTATGACACTCTACAACCTCCTAGACCTCAGTACTGAACACACTCTTCTACCTACAAGACTGCTTTTACTGATGGTATATATGATCTCCCTTTATTTCATGTTCTGAGACAATGTACTGCATTTCTTGAAAACTTTCAAGGTAACATTTTATGGTTTTATAAAAAAAGGTAAAGCTGTCCTGTTACATGCCTGGAGTGGCCCAGAGGGTTCCAGGAAGTTAAGGCTCCCAGATTTAATGACGGCACAGTATTATGGTAAGGTTTTCAGCCTTACGCACCGCCTGCCTTTACCCCCAGGAAATGCTCCTGGCACTCATTTCTGTTAGAGGCTGAGTCGACCCCAGGACTATAGTGCGATTAGAAGGATTTTATATCAATGGAAAATTCCAATGACACCAGCTGGGATTGAACCAGCGACCTTCCGATTTGTAGCACAGCACCTTAACCACTGTGCCACCACAGTCCCCTTACGGTTTTATATGTTTATATTTATATCATAAGTTTTAACTACTATGTTTTACGTTCATGTTGACATATTTAAAAAGTTCAGATATTTTATACTTAGATTTCTCATAAGAGCCTCTTATTGTAATTTCAGCATGAAGAACACAATATACCATACCTATATGAAGATAAACCCTCAGGTTTAAAACATGTAGACTTCATAAATTAAAATATTAGTTTAGAAAATGTGATATTGTTGTTTTATACCGAATAATTATAATACAATTCAAGGTGCAAAAACATGAAAGACTTAAGTTCCTCATTGTATACCAATGTTTTTGATCTTCAGGGATGTGATTCCACAGTTTGCTACAAGGTACCCACATTCTCATTCCATCTACCCTTACCATGGATACATCAGGTTCCTGCATGTCGTGACACCTATCTACAAAACTACTTGGCATCACATCTCAGTAGACTGCAATTTTAAGGTAAGCATGTGCAACAAAGACATGTGTACTCACAACATCCAGGGCATTTATTGTGGTGTCATCTCTGCTGGCAGCTACACAGCCATCATCTGGAGAGCCTCCATCACACATTCCTGCAAACGCTGCCATGGAGCGCGCAGCCCGCAGGTACATGAGAAGGTCTCCATCCAGTGTCATGGCAGGTACCCATCTCAAGTCCTCCCGTTCTTTGTTCAGGTCAGGATCAGGAACCAGTTCTGCCATATCTGGACGATACTCTGGCAAGCGTGCCTGGGTAGATGTAACATAAGAGTGAGGCTCATTCTAGGGGCAACTTGTTTTTATTATTCATGACAGGGGTATATGAAGTACACAGCCAGCATAGCCTGAAATGCCCTTCTGACTTTCATCAAATTTTCCAGCTGGTTCAGGAATCATTTAGTGAGGATGAGGAAGACACAGAAAGACTGTAAGCAGAACGCTGGTCATATAACTACACCCAGAACAACAGCATTTTGCTGCCTTATTACCTGGTGTGATGGTCCTACTCGAATCTCTCCTTGTGTGGAAGCCATTGCAGATAATTCCTAAACTAGCTCGCCGTAACGACCATTATTTGTAGGTTGCTGGCTTCCTGTCAAAGAAAAATACAGACTGTGAGCTACATGAAGTCTCTATGCCTGTCAGTGAAGCACAAAACTGCAAATGCTTCAGAGATAAAACCCTCCATCAGTTCAACCAACTCCATTATGACTCGCTACCTTTATCTCAAGATAGTAATTCCTAGAGTTCACCAAATCTTGAAGAAAGCAAGAAAGTGTGCTCTCCTTTATCTTAGTTTCTTTATTTGGCTCCTTTATCCCATTGCGCATCATCAGTGTCCTTTCCTCTGGAGTGCTCAAACTATGGCTCCACCCACACCACAACACTACTTCTACTGCCTCCTCATACCAGTTGCCTAGCCATTCCCTCACTACACCAATCACCTAAGCCACTCCCTTCATACATAATGCAACCAGTTCTACCACACAACTTAACATTCTTGGACTACCTTGAAGATGGAGGTAGCTAGCTGCATTGAAACGTTGGTAACTAACTATCCACTGACATGGTGTCGTCTGCCAGAAAGCTTCAATCTTCAATGACAACATGGGAACCTGGGTTCAATCCCAGTCCAGTCAGTCAAGATTTGTGTTGGACAACATGGTAATGGGACAGGTTTTCTCCATGGTTTTCCCCTGGTGGTACCAATTCACCAATGTTTCAAACTCATTCACTGTTCTATCAGTGTCATTACAGAATCTTCACAAGTGACCATGTAATTGACACACAAAATCAATAACACTGTAAAAACCTCAAATTACACAAGGTCAAGATATGGTTGAGCAGGACATGAAATTTTTTCATTGGTTAGGGCAAGTTTTCACATTAGAACACATCTGCACCCATAGAAATTTAATACTTTCAAAATATGCTATTCTGATTTGCATTACATGTAATATATCCTGAGTAAGTCTCAGCTTATCAGCCTGACCTCCTCACAACTTTCAAAGGTGTTGGCATCCCATATTAGCAATACATAAAGCTACCTCTCTCACATACATCTGTACCCAATGCTCTAAATAAAACACCCATATGCCTACAGACTTACACTGAACTATTGCTGTGTGTAGATTCAACAGAAAATTATTTGCACTTTTACTACTTATTGCAGAAATTTTGAAACCTCTTATGCACAAGAATGAAGTTTAAAGATATTACAGTATAATTCCTTTAACCCTAGCATTCCTGAGGGTTTGACACTTAAGGAAACTAGTCCCAACATAGAAAGTTATGGACCACCAATAATTTCTGCTGTACATATTACTTCTGTGATTTCTTAGCCCACTGAGTTATTATAATGGCTTTAAAAGAGCCAAAAATGAACATACAAGGTACTTCTGGCAAGAGGAAACATAACTTTGATTACCAAGAAACGTGAAATAATTGTAAGGTTTCAAAGTGACAAAGCTGAAGAAAGGTCATGGCTTCATACAATATTGGATTATCAACTATCTATGATATAAAGAAATGGAAGGACCAATTACAATTGTTTATGGCATCAAGAAAAAATTGTGGAGGGCCTTTTCAAGCATGATGATTAAACAGCCTAAACTGGTACAATTGGACAAGGTGTAGCATATATGGTTTACAGTAACGAGTTCTGACATAAACACCTGTGACTGGAACAATGATAATTGAAAAAGCTACATCATTTATGATGAAATAAAAACAACACATTCTCTGGGGGCTGAATGTGAAATGTTACAAAACTAGCAGCTAAAGGATATAAACAAATGGACTACTACTATGATTAATTGTGAAGCCCAACTATAGGAGCAGTAACAAAAAAATTACCTGTAAGAACTCTGGCCAGGATAGGTACTGTCCAATAATTCAGAATATTTGATAATCTGGCACCTGTCTGTTCCTGTAGGTGCTGGATTAAAGGAATCTTATGTATTAGAATTACACTCTCATCATGGATGTTTGACAGATTTAGTCTTCCAGTCTAAAACTTGGAATGTTAAGTAGGCTCATGAAAAAAAATTACACTGTCATCCACATCTTAGGTCTTGGGGTCTGTTATGATCTTGTGCCAGCATCAGTGAGATCTAGCCTATGATATTTGTTCTTCTGCTTCATATGGATAATTTAGAAGGGGATTATTGTACACGCCTTCCAAGAACCCAATGAAACCTGTTATTTTATATAAATTCATTTACATACTGCACATTTAGCTCCTTCATTACATAAATTCTTTTTATAATCCAAAAGAGATTCTTACTGTGTCACTACTCATGGATTTCAGCAATTTGCTATGTAACACTGGTGCCCTAAATTGAAACAGGTGACAGGCACACCCATGCAACTTACCAGCAGGAAACTGATTCTTCTATTATTTAACAGCATTCTTTAATTAAACTGCAGTACATTTTATCTTGGACATCCCAGTGTGTTTTAGAGTATTAATAATTAATATGTAATTGTCATTAATACAACTGTTTATTATGTGAAGTGAGAGAGAAGACCAACAATATGCAACAATCAGACGTTTATTATCAACATTGTCTCAACATGTTTCGGGCATCATTATGCCCATCTTCAGGAGAACAAAGACCGTGTGTTACTGCATGTGGTGTGCTGCGCTGGTTCTGCTGGATGTAGTTGGTAGTGGTTGTGGGGCACTGCTTTGTGGGGTGTGAGCAGTGCTCGCACCCCACAACGCAGTAAAATGGTTGGTTGGTTATGAACCTAAGTGTTCCCATAAAAGCAGGGTGTCTGATGAACAGTTGAAAAAGCAATGACTGCTCAAGCAGTCTGTACCATGGAGTTAATCAGACATTGTATTATGAAGGAGATGGTCGTGGCCAAATTTGGGGTACCATAATGGAATTTGCCTGAATGGCTGGAGGAAAACCATAACAGACCTCAGGCAGCATTGCCAGAACCTGGGTTGAGATTTGCTCTCCAACCTCCCAAATACAAAGCAGAAGCATTACACATTCCATTTCAAATTTCTGTCTCTGCTTTGTACATAAGTTCCGCAATGCCCAGGAAAATATGAAACACTAAAGTTCAGTATATCTTTTAAAAACAAGACATACATGTCTTCAGAACACAGACTGGGCAGATTTAGGAATAGGGTGCTGAGAACAACTGCACATACAATGGAGAAATTAACAGCAGGATGGAGAAAAGTGCAAAATGGAACTTCATTACTTGCATTCATCATCATATGCTATAAGTGTGATAAAGTGTTGTGGCACATGAGTGTACCCTAAATATCATATCTTACAAACGGGACTACCACAGGGAGCTGTAACTAGCTGTACCTTGTTTAACCTATATATAAATGACTTAATTGTTGAACTAAATTCCATGCCTGGCATCAAATGTTTGCTATATGCAGACGACCTTGTTTTCTGAACTGAGGCAGATAATAAAAGACTGAAGAAAAGACAGAACAAATACTAAACAAGGCACTGGTCACACTCGAAGAATGGTGTCAAAGAAACAATATGAAGATAAATCCCTCAAAAACAGTTTTCCAGTCCTTTTCTTTAGCTCACAAAACAATTCATCCAAGGTTGAGGTATAAAGGTGCAGTTCTCTCCCAATCAAACGAATTCAAATACCTTGGTGTGACCTTCGACAACAAGTTAAATTGGAAAAACCACCCCTGAAATGACTGGCCGGAAGTAAGTGGGGATGTGCACGGTCAACCTTAAACCTTCAATACCATAAATACATTCTCCCTGTAATGACATATAGCTGTGAATCCCTAGTCACTGCTCAACCACATACACTTCAAGTGCCGGAGCATGCTCAGAACCAGGCCTTAAGACTGATAACTGGTGCAGTGAAACCAACTCCCACTGATGCGATGCTCTTCACAACAGGCAATAAACCAATAGAGGAATTAATAAAAGTAAAGGCAGTGCTGCTACATGAGAAGCTGCTTAGAATCACAGGAGACCAATACTGGAAAACACACGAAAACAAGCCAAGAAATCTAAAGACGCAGAATGGTTTTATACAGAAAGTAACAGAAATAAAGACAAAACTTCAGATTAAAAGCAAGCCCCAACCCAGTCAACATCGAACAAGTTGAATATCACCTACACCTGCAACAAAACATAATAAAGGGAGATACAGAAACACTTATAGACACCTGACCCTGGAAACAACGAACACCAGGTACCCCCACGACAAATGGTTGCACATTTTTACAGATGGCTCCCAAATAGAAGGATATATAAACACTGGTGCTGGTATCCACTGTGAACTTTTCTCTTGCTGCATACCACTCCATTCGACTGCCTTTGATGGAGAAATTGCAGCTATACGTACTACACTATGTCTACTGAACTTACACCAGGACAAATTTGAAAGAGTTTGTATCTTCTCTGACTCAAAGGCTGCAATACTATCTGCAGGATCAACAGAAACTAAGATATCAACAGAAGCCAGAGACTGGCAGGACCTAATATGACAACTTAAGGCAAACCACAAACAAATTGCACTGCAGTGGATACCAGGACACTGTCAAATCACAGGGAATAAACAAGCTGATGTACAGGCCAAGAAGGGTGCCAAAATTACACAAACACATATTACAGAAACATCCTACCACTCTATTAAACTACATTTAAAACAGGTATTCCAAAGTGTATACAGACATGTACTAGAGACAAGACTATCCCATAAACCGTGGAAGCAAGAAATATCCAAAATACCAGACTGGCCTAGAAGAAAGGCAGTTGAAGAATTTCGAATGTGCGTTGGGCATGATTGCTTGGGTACACATCTTCACGGCATTGCAATCTGCCCTGACCCCTACTGCATGCTATGCAGCCTCCGCGAACCCACGAACAGAAACCACCTAGGAAAATGTACCACACTACTTAATAGGACAGAGTGTGAGCAATACTGGGAGGCCAGGACAAAAATTATGGAAAACTGACTTTGTTTTTTACTATTACTATTTTTGTGACTACTTCTTATCATTAGGATTTTCATATTTACTTTGAATGTTTTCAGTATCTATACTGTAATTTTAACGTTTTACTTTTATTGGTCGCGTAGGTCAATGATAAATATTCAATGAACCTGCCATTAGGAAAATAAATAACATAACATGGGTAAAATTAAAAGTCATTCAAAGTTTTGGTCAGAAAAAGTGAAGTGACAGCATGACTTGAGATGGGTAATATTAAAACAGATCTCAAACTGGGTGTAAGTGTGTACAATAAATGAATGAGGCTTGGAATACTGACCAGTGGTGGGATCTGGTGAACATGATAATAAACATAAATAGCTGAGAGTTTCTGAACTAGTGGAGGAACTTTAGCTTTTCTAATACGATAATGTTTCACGTATTTAGGTACAACAATCTTTCTGTCTTCTTGTAATGTGACAGTTATAAAAAATGATGTCCATCTAGTATGCCATTACATTAACAACTGAGAAGTCTTTTGCAGGGTTATCCTTGGCTTCGTTTCCCACATGGTTGAAATTTCATAATTAAGTGTGGTTGTCTGCCTCCGTCCATTTGCTGAATATGCTGCATCCATTTATTTCTGTACATATGAATTTTCTTTACAACTGGATTAATTTTTGAGTTCTGATAAAATATCTTCATTGGTTTTGTAATCTTCCCATGTGTATTTTGCTGTTCTCCTCACAAATTTCATTTCTATCAACATTAACCCAGATTTATCGTTCTCTATTTGCCGGAGTTTCACATCCATATAATAAGCAAGGTAATGCCAAAGTGTTATATATTCTCAGTCTAGTGTGTTTTTGGACTTAAGAGGGTTATAAAGTTCTGTTAATAATTCCCATTACCTGGAGAAATTTTTATATTTTAACAATAATACCTTTTTCATTCTGGTGTGGAAAAGAGCAACCTACATAATTGAAAGTCTTTGTTCTATAATATTATTATTTACTAAAATTTTACTTCTCATTGGATCCCTTCCTTTAAAAGCAACTGTTTTCATTTTGCTTTTTGAAATTTTTAGTCCATATTTGCAGGTAACCATCTCCAATTTATGTACAGAAATTTGTAGTGCATCTACTGAATCTGCCATTATAACTTGGTCATCCATGAACAAACATATCTCACTGTCTTTATGTCTAGAAATTTTGATTCCTTTTATCTCCTTCTCTTTCCAATCTGTAATAATCTGTTGTATACACATGTTAATTAACAATGGTGAAAGGGATACCCTTTTCCAAGTCCTACATTAATTTTTATCGTATGTGTCAGTATGTCATCTAGTTTTATTTTTATTTTGTCTTCATATATTTTTATCACAGCTGTAAGTAATAGATTAAGAATATTTCTCTCTTGTAAAATGCTAAATAGCAGCGGTCTTCTTACCTCATCAACAGCCTTTTCATAACTACAAAAGGAAATGTCTGAGTTATATTCTCTTCTTTTCTCCAATAGTATTTTTAAAGTAAAAGCTGAATCAATGCAAGAGCGTCCTTTTCTAAAGCCAAAATGGGTTTCATCTAAAAACTTTAATGAGTATCTTTTTAAATTTTCATTTAGTAATGTTGTGTAAATTTTGTAGCATGAAAAATTATGAAATAAATGACATTTTGTGTAAAATAGAACAGAGATAATGCAGCATTTCTTACAAATGCAGTAAATTTCCTTATTGCATATATATATATATATATATATATAACATTTCTAGGGGTGTTCCTTTATGTCCTTTCGCATTAGCGAACGAGGGTCATTTAAAGATTAACAAGCTCAGGAATCCAGGAAATTAAACTCCAATACCAGACATCTTGTTAAACAACACAACCTAATGTAACAAAGGTACCTGGAACTCCCTTTTCAGTGATAGCAAAAGCAATTTTTGTGATAATTCAGTTCTGGTAACAACTTAAAATATTATTACAGTAACAAAACCTTTTAAACGTGCACTCATACTACGAACTGACTCTCTTACAATTGATTTTCAGTCTGTCCCTGCAAAGACATAACCAACTAAGAGAAGATTTCAGATTCTTACAACAGTGACTAGAAAGATTATTTCTGTTTTTTGAGACATGACATCCGCAACCTGGTAAAGTTTATATACATTACAGAGGAACTTACTGCTTCCATCACCTACCCAGATGAAGGAGTAAGCAAGTTCTTCTGAAACCCCAGTACACTGCAACCAAATGCCATGGTGTCACATCTCAAAAACACAAACATATCCTTTAAAATAACCTAATTTAACTCAAATTAACCAATCACTGAATTCAGCTCCAGTGCCAATGTGAAAAACATGCCCTTCACAAAGCACCTGTATTTTTTATGTTCTTGCTGTGCAGTTATCACAAATTCCCACATTAGGTGCCCAGTATCCCATAAATTGGGCTATGGGATAAGTAGCATACAAAAACCCTAACCAAAAACACTAGCCTACATGGAATGTTCACCCTAAGTGTAGTCAGATTTTGTAAGAAACAATGATACTCCACCTTCATTATAACAAGTGGCAAATGAGGGAAGTAAGACATTATATGCTACAGGTTGGCCAGAAAACAAGCCAGCTCAGCTGGTGGAACTACAATTATCAGGAGTGCATAATCAGAGATACTTAACACTTGTTAAGGACTGTTTGCAAATGCAATCAAATAATTAGTAATCACAAATATCATATTATCAATGTTTTACTGCTACATGTTTTTGCTAAACATGACCCATCTTCAAGCAGTCCATTTCACAAATGCAAATTAATACATGACACACAGTGCCAAACTGATTTGTATTTATGAAATGGACTGCCTGGAAATGGCTAAGATACAGTTAAAACATGAAGCCGTAACACAGAGATAGGAAAATAACTACTGCACTGAGTCTCTGCCTGATTATGTTAGCAAAAAGTCCCATTATTAACACAATGGGATGTGCTGTTTACAGACAGTTGTTAAATAAACCACACATACCTAAACTAATAAATATGGCTATACACTGTATGAGACTACAGCAACAACATATGTACCCTGAAGTCATAACATTTGTTTCTGAAATGCTGTTACTAAAAGTCTGGTCTGTTAACAGAACAATGTCTCTGTTCTGAAAACTAAGTTTCTGACACTGATATTAATGAAAACTCTGTTGTTAAGTACGATTTAAATCAATTCTTGTAGGTTTACTGTGGTTCTCAAGTGTAGTTTTGTCAGGATATAAATTTAAGGATACATAAGCAATCCTGGTAAATGGAATAACAGCAGAATTACCCCATTCTAAAACAGTGAACTAGGCAGACACTGGACATTCAAGAAAAAGGAACACTAACCTAAATCTGCAACTCATGTATGTATTTGAATAAAGGTTGACCAACTAGATGACACTTGCTTTATTGTATATTGCTCAACATGTTTCAGACGTATTAACGTCTAAAACATGTTGAGCAATATATAATAAAGCAAGTGTCATCTAGTTGGTCAACCTTTATTCAAATATCAAGATGATGCACGGTCCAATACGCATTAGATTCATGTATGTATAATTGAACTTGTATGCATGTGAAAAACATGAGTATCATATTTCATAAATTTAATAACAGCACAAACAATAATAAAGTTCAATGGAAACCATTAAGCACTAAAGCATAGCTCCCATTTTCACTACGCTATATGCAAAAATTTAAGAATATACAAAAGTGAAACCTTAACTTAAAACTACTCTGCCCTGTGCTGTATTTCACGACTGCTTCAATGATGAACATTAGCAATTCCCTATCAAACTCAGTGTTTGCAGGGGCCTAAAATCTAATGTCATACAAACACAAATACAGCACTTTTTTCATTAATTTCACTGAGTACAGCACTTTTACCACGCAGAAACTCTGTATCTACTAGGACATCCTGTGAAAGTTGCAATGTTAATGGCAACAGTAAAGGAAACACTCTATATATAAATACAATACTTAAATAAACAACTGAAAGATCGCATGTATTTGCCTTGCTAGAAAATATGTCTATTCACTTTATGTTCCTTTGCTTTTTCAATAATATATATTGCAAAAACCACATGCACTTTTTTAATCTAAGCAACTTCTATAAAGAATGCAAAGGCAAATTGGTTAAAAAAGCACGTCTACGAATTTTGGTAAGTCGATCTTCCTCGTCTTGCACGCGCACGATTTGTCGAAGAAACTAATACAAATATAAAATATTATTTGCACATATTTAAAATACACAAACAATTTCGGGTCCCTAAACGCATGTGCATATGCCTAAATTCTTAAACTAATAGAATTTTTCTTTGTCTGTGAACACTATCTTTTGATCTCCTGCAAAGCCATCTTAGCCGCATAACCAAAATTAAATACCACGAGACGTCTTCACTTTCCATTTTCAGGCATATGTACATTCAATTTACTTTCAGTGCTATAAATTATTCCATTTCAACAAATGAGAAGATTAATGATCCACACCATGTACGTCAAAACAATACAGTTCTTCACTGGTGCTCGTGAAGTTTCGACTTTATTCAAAGGCGACGTGGCCGAACCCTGTCTTTTAATCAAAAACAACTTGGCACTAAACACACATCATTATCATGCTACTGCGTTACATAATAATTATACAAATCGTGTCACTTACATATAATGATCAACAGAGTTACTAACTCCAACCCCTTTACCACCAATCACACTTCTTTCGTCACGTAATGACATCCCTTTTTAGGACACTAATGCAGTACAGAATGCAGTCTCCGATTCTGTACATCGTAATACATCTCCTTTCAGATGCTCCAAAATGGAGGGTGGTATAACTACACGAATAAAAGAAGTATTCGCTGAAAAACACAAAGTTATCCTGTCACGCGAATTTACAGCGTCACTTCCATTCTGTAATTACAATTTCCACTCGCAATCGATTCCTCCCAACCACTCCATTATCTCAAAACCGCGTTCTAATAATCGCCATTGTACGTTCATCTCTGTTGCGGCTTGCGGTTTTGAACAAGCGCTTTCTGTTAAAGTTTTTGACCGGAGCGTTTCAGAGCAAAAGTCCGATCTAAAAACTCGCCATCATTGATGTTTGGCCTTCAATTCAAAGTCATTTTTGTCCGTAAATACATAGAAACATGCCACGAATCTTGTTGAGATACGACTTACCTTTGTTATGATCATCCATATTAAAAATGTAAAAATCCACCTAAACCACAATAGAACTACGAATTTTCGTGCGGAACCTTATATGAGTGAAATCAGGAAAAAAAGGAAATAATCCAACCTGCATACTAATCCGTCACTGATATAGGGTCTGTTCTGAACCAGTGCATTTCTGCTTACCCCCACCCGCAGCGTATTTTCTAGCTAGTGATGATCAATAGCTGGTTAGAAAAGCTTCGTCGCACCATGGCTGAAAAAAAAGTTTGCACACATACTTCTGCTGTGGACGATGCTTTATTTTATTCATCATATACTGAAATTGGATGAATTTCGTACCATTAATGCACATGGGCCACTTATTATATTAAACCGATGCGCAGAAAGGTTGACACGCGCAACGGGTGCGTGAAAGGCACGGTAGTAATTACGCGCCTCGTTTAAAAATACGGAACATCAGCGACATTAGAACACCAGTCTTTTACCAGACTACATTGCATTACATCCCAGAAAAAGAATTTGAAATTTGTTCTCATTGCAGTATGTTATTCTGGGTGCTGCAGCAAGTAAAAAATACAATTTTAAGGTGCGGTATTCCTGTTGTGCTTCTAGAATACACAATAAAAGATTTTCTTTTATGGTATTAAAAATACAATTATTTCAAACACTAGTTCGACCCATAGAAAATCGAGAATCATTTAAAGAATGGGGATCTTGCTGTTGTGAATATTATCTTCTTATATTGTGAGGCATAATCCAATAATTTTATAATCCAAGAATCAGTAGTGTTCAGCAGTAATTTTCAGGTAAGAACTATGGAAGGCAGTAATTAAATTGGTAATTCAACTAACTTTGCAAAAAGGACAGTGTAGAATGGAATTATTATTTTTATATTTCTGTATATCCTTCCAGTTTGAGGCTGCCAATGATCTTCAAAATAATAAAATTTAAAACGAATTACTTCAACAAGCTTTCCTGCAGATTATTGGAAATGTTCATACTTGTGATAATTGAAATTTTCACACCTATGAATATGAACATTTTCACTTAGATATTTTCGTGCTTCAGTTCCATCTGAACTGCCGCCCAAGGGAACATGTAAAATGCAAACTAATTTCGTTCTTGTCCTTTATTTGTCCCAACTAATGCACATAAATTATTTTAATTGTTAAACTGTTAAAACATTTAAAACTATACTATTTGCTCCAACATGTCTCGGTTTACATAAACAATCATCAGGGAGCTACAGCCTGCACTTTGCCGAAGTTACAATATTGATTGCAACATACAAGACGTTGTTGAAGTATTCAGTATTATGGATGCATATTTCCTTCAGTCTTCAATAAAGGGACCCCCGTGTTAAAATATATGAATAAGTTAAAATGAGATCAAAATATAGAAAAATGAATACATAAAAACGAGAAGTTGGACTTACCTTGTTGTGCCTGTGTATTATTCATGCATGCATGTATTCAAGCTTGCCTGTACCTCATGTGACCTACAACGCATACCCTAATACAGTTTCATTCTGCACAGTGCATAATACACACGCACAACAGGTAAGTCCAACTTCTCGTTTTTATGAATTCATTTTTCTATATTTTGATCTCATTTTAACTTATTCATATATTTTAACATGGCTCCCTTATTGCAGACTGAAGGAAATATGCAGCCATAATACTGAATACAACGATGACGTATGTTGCAATCAATATTGTAACTTTGGCAAAGCGCAGGCTGTAGCTCCCTGATGAGGGTTTATGCAAACCATACCATGCTGGAGTAAATAGTATAGTTTTAAATGATTTAACAGTTTAACAATTAACATAATTTATGTGCATTAGTTTGGACAAATAAAGGACTTGATATTATTAATGCATGGAACAACCATGAAGATTAATTTGGTTCTTATTCGCTGGTAAAATTAGGCATATTGAAACATCATAGGAATCTAGGGAGTTCACGCTTTCAAGAAAGGATTTTGTAGTGTCATGTATCATCAGTTCAATTCTGGGGGCCTTAATTGTTTTTCAAATTTCTTCCTTTCTCAAATGTTCAATGAGAATCAGCAAATTCACTCTCTGACATTTTACTTTCCTCAGTGCACAGCAAGGGTTGACACACACCCATACCCGAAGGCTCAGGGGGGTCATTCAGACTCCAGTAAGGGCAAATTTAACTGTGAATATTACTTCTCTCAAGATAAGACAGCCGGTCCCAGTGGTTGCGCTGTCTAAGGCGTAGGTCTGCAGCTGCTTGCCTGCTGAGATTGTGGTTTCAAATCCCACTGGGGGGCATGGATGTCTGTCTGTTGTGAGTGTTGTGTGTTGTCAGGAGGTTCTGTAATGAACATGTCCAAAGGAGTTCTACCAACTGTGGTGCGTTGTTGTGTGTGATATAGAAACCTCATGAATGAGGAGACCCTGACCCAATGGGGGCTGTTGTGCCAAAAACAAACAAGATAAGACCTTTAAAATACTCAAAAATGATCAGAACCTCTATCCTTTGTGAAACTTGAGTTTCTCTTGATAGTGACTACAATGGAAACTATCTTCTGCAGTGTCATACCACAGAGTTTGGTAAAAATTTACAGACATTTTGGAAGAACATACTACATTATTCACATGAATTTCTTACAAACTCACTGCACTATTTCCCATAAGTAAAGGTTACTCCCACATGTTTTGGTCACTACATATGGCCATCCTTAGGAAGTACATGTTACACAAAGGTTATATTTAGTTAAAATATAACATTTTCATTGGTAAGTGGCAGAATATATACATGACTCAATAACTTGCATCCAAAATTCTTCTCTTCCAGCTAGATTTTTGTTGTAAGTCTGAAATTAAGTTAAAATAGTAAATCTCACTGGAAGAGATGTTTCTATGCACACATTACTAATTTAGTCCTGTGTATATCGTACCTACAACACTTTCTGTATTTATATACAGATAAGTTTTGTTCTTCAATTTATACTTTACCATTTACACTGGCCAACAAAGGTTTTGTCCCATGAGGAAAAATGTCTGTTTCTATGTACCTTTGGATGCTGAATTCAAATGTTTCCAGAATTTCTCTAACACCCACCCCTTTCGCTCCAGGTTAAAGGGCTGAAATCTTCTGCGCCAGGACACTAAGGTGTGTTTTTACCATGGGAGCCATGAAGAATTCAAGGATTTCTTCTTCCAGGAAGATGGTGTCTTGTTTTGCAATGATGTTTGTTCCATTATGGAAGTTCTTGGCCATAACATAACCCAGATCAGTGGCGCTTGTTCATTGATTCATCAAGAGCTTGAAGGTGGTTCTACTCCACAAAAGAAATAGATTCCCCTCCGTTCCTTTGGCTCATGCAGCCAGCATGAAGGAAAGTCATGCAAGCATGAAGCTACTGCTGGGAAAGATTAAGTATGACAAATATAAGTGGAAGTTATGTGGTGATCTCAAGGTTGTGGCACTGTTACTTGGAATGCAACTGGGGTACACAAAATACTGCTGTTTCCTGTGCGAGTGGGACAGCCGAGACAAGAAGAATCACTATGTAAATAAACTGTGGCCTAAACAAACATCACTGACACCAGGGGAGAAAAATGTCGTCATTCCTCCTCTTGTTCTTCCGGGGAAAATTTATCTGCCCTCTTTGCACAAAAAGCTGGGCCTCATGAAAAACTCTGTGAAAGGTATGGATAAAGCTGACCATGGATTCGAATATGTGAGGAATAAGTTCCCAAACGTGAGTGACGCAAAAATCAAGGAGGGTATATTTAGAACCCCAGTTCAGGGAACTTATGCAAGACAAACAGTTCGATGAAGAACTGAATGAGACTGAAAGAAATACATGGTTGTCATTTAAGAGGATTTGCAACGACTTCATAGGAAATCACAAAGCAGCCAACTATCAGGATGTCGTTCAGGACCTGTTGATTTTTTACAAAGCTATGGGATGGAATATGAGTCTGAAAATCCACTTTCTGGAGTCACACTTGGATTTTTTTCCAGAAAATCTCAGCGAAGTCAGTGACGAACATGGTGATAGATTTCACCTAGACAATATGACTACAGAAAAGTGGTACCAAAGCAAGTGGACCTAAGTATGTTGGCAGACTATTGCCGGACACTGAACGTGGATGTACCCGATGCCAAATACCGGCGAAAGTCATACTTCTTCTTCTTCTTCTTCTTCCTCAGCTCTACAACTCTGTGTGAGTTTTGGCTTGCTCAATTATTCCTCTCCATGGTTTCCTTTCCTGTGCCTTCTGTTTCCAATTATTTAATCCCATCTTCCTCAAATCGTCTCTCACATCATCATCCCATCTTAATCTTGGCCTTCCTTTTGGTCTTGTTGCGTGTGGTTTCCATTTATAAATGCTTTTAACTACTCTTTCATCAGGCATTCTTTCAACATGTCCCACCCAACTCAGTCTCTTACTTTTAAAGTGCCTTACTATATTTTCATAGTTAATCAGGTTTTCCAGCTCCTCGTTTGTTTTTTGTCTCCATTCTCCATTTGTTTTCTGCGTTGGGCCAAAAATTCTTCTCAATAACCTCCTTTCGAATACCAATAATTTCCACTTAATGTTTTCTGT
>Ga0136643_10005807_pt1 | contig 17525 bp, 10 predicted proteins | sample TergutLab28metaG_FD_96883 | JGI IMG/M metagenome (GOLD analysis project Ga0136643, IMG submission 96883) | Labiotermes labralis P1 segment gut microbial communities from Petit-Saut dam, French Guiana - Lab288 P1 (version 3) (version 3) | ecosystem: Host-associated > Arthropoda: Insects >... | reverse complement strand
GTAACGTATCAAAAGTTGGTTACGCGGTCACGTTACGGGCTTGTTCGGTGCGCTGTCGGTATTTGGCTGTCACATCAAAGGGATGATACGGTTACGGCCGGAGCAAGTGTGGACGTGCAGCGTCACGCTGCACGTCCACACTGTCACGATACGGTGTTACGTTACGCGGTAATGTTACAAGTGTGGACCCATCTTTATACGATGAGTACTGGGGCCCGTCCCCCTTGTGTAAAGCAGCTGGGGCATGAAGTTAACCAATTCTACCTCAACTCCCCCATTCTTTTCCACGGTGTGGTAATTAATTAATCACAGAGACGACTTTGGTATTATCGCGACAAGCAGAAATAGCAACTCCGGCGCACCTCCTAGTCTCACGTGGTTCCTATTTACGGGCATATTTGTACGCACTCACACGCACGCACGCACGCACACACACGCTGTTGATGATTTTTTTTATCATGCTTAATTTCAGGTTTCCGCCGCGATGTGATTGAGAACTTCGCTCTTGCGGGACGTTACGCGGTACTGGATGGCAGTTTATTACGGACTCAGTTTTGTGTTATTCAGTTTCCTCCTCACAGCTTTTACACGTCCGTTTACGTTGCTCTTCTTAAATATATGTCTTGCGCTTGTCATATACGCGCGAAAATTACAAATAAGGAAGTAAACTTCGCCATATGTTGGTACGACGAGGTGCGGGCTGTAAACAAGCGTGTGAAAGTTTATCCCGAGAGCCTCTTGAGGCTGTCGAAGGGGTACCGTGGAAACTTTTCAGAAAAAGAAACTCGTGGTCGTGCATTGTGGGAGTTCGTTCAGGAATATCAGATTTACGAATGTTGAGAGGTGACTACCCTAGCGCAGTCTGATGGTTTATTTCGGAATTGAACGGCTTTATCCTGTTATTCTCACGTGATAGTTTATCCGTGTAAATGGATATTTAATGGGACTAATTTATGATAAAACATAAACATAATGAATGAAGAAAGGATGTATTTATTTATTTTCCTAATGGCAGGTACATTGACTGTTTATCGTTGACCTATGTGACCAATACAAGTAAAACGTTAGAATTACAGTACAGACACTAAAAACATTCAAACTAAATATAAAAGTCCTAATGACAAGGAGTAGTCATAAAAATAGTAATAGTAAAAAAACAAAGTCAATTTTCCATCATTTTTTTAAAGAAAGGGTGTAGTTTTTAATACAATTCTACAAGTTAGAACTTTAAAACCGCTTAGAAATACACAAAAAGTTTAAGTCAATAAAAATATAATTCGTTTGTACGCACTAATGAACACAACTGTAAGCATAATTTGCCATAAACCTCTAAGCTACAATAAGCGAAATATTGAATGTAATGTGACTATAAGGATGAGATTCCAGTCCATGGAATAATAACTGTAATGGTATACAACTAGCCTCCTTTCACATATTTTATGTGATATGATATGATGTGATACGATATGATATGTTTGTTAACTGCAATCGGGTTGACAACCGGTGGCAGTACACAGTTCAACACAAACAATACATAAAACGACACAGTTAACAACGTTGGTTGGAAGGCTTTCTGGGAACCCAGAGTGGTCAAACTAATTGGGAAGAGTGCGGGCCGTGCCCCGTCTTTGCGAGTTATACCCTGGCATTTGTCTTACAACTGAGGAAAAAGCACGGGAAATCCTCAGTCAGGGTAGCCGAAGGGTGCTAGTTGGCACGATTATAAACAGAATATATAGAACAGAACATACATAACAATAAGAATACATAAACATAACAATAAAAATACATAACTTGCAAAACTAAACAAAAGTGTACAAAACATACAACCATATGTACAATGATAAAAAAAGGAACCAAAAGAACATGAAGGAATATGATGATAATCCGGTTGGGTCGAAACATGTAACGCAGTTATTTAAAAAAAATAGTTATTGTTTTTCTTATAAAGCGGTTGTGTTCGACTGTATTCTTTATTACACAGAAACGATAAGGAAATGCCTAGTAATCATAGCGACTGGTTCACTTTTGTCAGTACGAGTTCGTACCACTACTCCAAACATGAAAGCCACTAGTCTAGTTGCATTTCACGGCTCCTGGTGGGTGTGACGATGACTACTAACTCCACTGTCCCTCAGTAGGTGCCAGCAACTGTTGAGACCCGATCCGTGGTTGAGAAGACAAGGTCAGTTAAGTTCTCCAGTCTCACAGTAGATGGCAGTTAAGACCACAGGGGCTCATTTCTGTGACAGATAATAATTTTAATATATGATACCAGGTGGCAGCAAAGGATGAGTGCGGCACGTCTCTTCGTGTATGAATGTTTTTGTAGAATTACTGCACACGTTATACCGGTGATGACTTTTACGGACATTGTTTCGTGGTGAACACTACAACCAATAGGGAAACAGTGATCCCTCATGGCTGTCAGCTCGTACCTATGTGAGGACGAGGGGAAATTTTAACCTTATGCATTAATAGTTTCTTGCGGCGCGTACTTGTTCCTGTGTGATGTTTGGTAAAACTTACGCGTTTGAATAAATCAAATCAGAACTTAAAACCCAAATGCGTATCCTCTGCAGAAAATGTAATAAATCTACGATTGTGGTTACACTGCATTAACTGTTCGAAGATTACGCGAAAGTAATTTTCTATTCCGTACTCCCCGACATACGAAAGAACATCACTTTTGGATGTTCCCTACGATTCGCCCTTTTGTTCTTCTGGTAAGAGCAACATGTATATGAAGCTGGGCATGGAGTATTGGTGAAGGGTAGGACCGAAGCTCTGAGAAAACCAGTCCCAGTGCCACTTCGTCCTCCACAAATCTCAAACGGACTGACCTGGGATCGGACCCGGCCCACCGTGGTTAGAGGCCGGCTAATTTGAAGACTAAATGTTACGTGGCTTATGTATAAAGTTTCAGCTCGTGATTTCAGGCTTCCGCCGTGAAGTAGATGAGAAATGCGCTTTTCTGGGTCATTACGCAGCGATTAGTGGTAATTTCTTACCGATGATTGTCCCGAATTACCACTACTCGCTGCGTAATAACCTAGAAGGGCGCAGTTTTGAGGCTTCATTTCGTAGAGAAATGATCGCTGTTTGCTGATATTCATGCGCAACACATAAATATTCTCTGTAGGCAGAATGTTAATACCTAGTGGCACTCAAGCCATATGGAGGGCACCACGTGTTGGTGAGGTATTAGCACTCGAGTCGGAGGGGTTATAATCCTGTGAAGACAAGGATTATTCTACATTGTACATATATAAAGATTCAGCCGAAATAGGCCTACATTTACCCAAGTTCTTAATATTGATGCTAGAAGAAACTAAGCCCGCTTCGGCCGTTTTATTCTTCGGGAAGGAATCCCAATACGGATTCGATATGAGAGTTGGTGTGCCTCAGAGAGTGGCTGAAAGCTGTAGAAAAGAGAAAATCTTTTACCCCTGTCAGGAATAGAACCCGATTCTGTGGTCGTCCATCCAGTACAGACCGAACTGACCTTGGCTGCACATTGTATAGAATGAGGGTGAAGCAAAAGTCGAACATGCAACACAAATGTGATCGTTGGAATTAAACTAAATTAATTAAACACGGCCTGAGATTGTTTTATGCTAACTTTTAAGTCCTTATCGTAGTCTTCTGGGTCATGACGTCGTGCAGACTGGTAGAAAGTACAATATTTCGGTGGGAAGGCCTTTTGCCTAGTTTCGAATGGAAGATGGATACGGTGTGTTCCTCGAAACGTAGTTACGTATCTATGTTTCTCGTTACACTCTGTCGCAACCTGTAAGGTACGCAGTACGAATAAGATTGTTTGTTCAGTGACTGTTTGTCACGGCTGAAGTTTGTTCGAGAATGTTGCGATGGTAACTGACTGTTTAGAACAACTGCCTAGTACGTCCGGTAGTCACTCGCACACCACCAGGACTGCGAGAGGCTATCAGTTTTCGCAGGAAGCCTACATGTATGTGTGCCTGTTTATGAAACATCTGAGCGTGCCTGGCGAAATACATGTGTACAGATCTTGTTATACCAAAGTTCTGAACACGAAGGATGCAGTTCTTTCCCTTCCTGCTTGAACTACAATAAAACAGCAGTTCAGCGATGTACCCTTATTTCGGAATACACAGCATTTCAGTGTTTGTTACTTGCGACCGTGGATTCTTTATTTTAGGGTATAATGTGGACAACAATATTCAAGAATGTAAAGGTGCCTATAATAGTTACTTGGGGGGGGGGTCAATGCCCCCCCCCCAATATTTTTCTACTTAAGAATAATTTTTTTTTGGCTACTGAATTGAAGAGAGGGCACATAATAGAGCTGGGTAAATGTGATGAAGAGGGGTGTATGTACATTAAGGACTGGTTCAAACACATCTTCCCCCCCCCATCTAACTTGACTCCTTCGTAAATTAAAGTTTCTAAGTACCACGGTCGATTTGCCGCTCCTCTCCCCTGGCCTACTGTTATTATTTAAGCTACGCCTACAGGGTGTCCATCCCGAACTTGCAGCTCCCTTTTCTATGGCGGAACAGTCCTTAGTGGGCCAGAGCCTCATTATCGAGGCTTCACGATCACACTCAGACACACCACACTTGGTAAGACTCCTTTGGACGAGTGATCGGCTCGTCCCACAGACCTCTACCTGAAAACACACAACAGTCACAAGAGACAGATATCCGTGTCCCCAGCGGGATTCGAACCCGCAAATCCCAGCAAGAGAGCGGCTGCAGACCCTCGCCTTAGACCGCGCGGCCACTGGGATCGGCCTTACATTTCGTTAGCTATTTCAAATGCACCACATACTTTCCGTTCAAAAACCTGTATTTTAGCCACAGAATCTAGCGTAAGCGATTTTTCTTTTGGACGGAGACGCAGTTCGTTTCCTGTGACGCTAGATATGAATTTTTATATTCAATATCGTGGCTTCTAAAATTGTGGTACCCGTACCACAACTTATTATTAGTTTGTAAAACTTTTTTATTATACCGTCTTTATACACCAATGTGGTGCAGTTGTCTGTATTATTGCATTAATCTACTAAGCTACATGTTTCGGCCCTATAAGGTCATCATCAGGCTTGTATAATAGTGATATTTTAACCAAGGCACATCGGCATTTGCCGAGGTACCTTGGTTAAAATATCACTATTATACAAGCCTGATGATGACCTTATAGGGCCGAAACATGTAGCTTAGTAGATCAGTGCAATAATACAGACAACTGCACCACATTGGTGTATAAAGACAGTATAATAAAAACGTTTTACAAACTAATAATACGTTAAAACAACCGGATGGAAAACACCAAATTTAGAATTCGTACCACAACTGGTACGCCAGCCATTGTTTATTGGTACACGGCCTTAAAAAGAAATCTTAATATAAAGATGGTAAATGTTAAAAAATAAATAAATCATAAGCCATATGTGCACTGCTGGGCAACATTACATAACACATATCCATTGTTAGGCAATCTGCAATTTTAGATTTTTTTAAATACAAAAAATATTGGTGGCACAGTGAAATTGTTAAATTTCGTTTAGTGGTAGGCCAGCGAAAAAGCTTGACAATTCCCATTCCATATTATTTAGATAAATCCGTGCTTAGTCTCATACACTGGGTCATACACTTGACACTCAGCATGTTCCTTGCAGTGCAAAACGATCACTGTGCAGCGAACATGGAGTGCTAACACTTTGGTCTCCACTCCATCAAAAACAGGAGATATCTAATACTGCAAGGTGCCTGGAGATAGAGTTTTTACATTCCAACATTTCATGTTTTAAAATTTCACTTGTATTTTAATTATAATCTGAATACTCTTCATAAAACTGTGCATAATTTGTGTGTTACAAAAAGCTAATACGAGTATATGTGCACGTATATTTACCACTTACCGACATACGATACGCTGCTTGTGTTTTATACTATTGTGGCTACCTGATGATGTCTACAATAGGTAGCCGAAACATGTGGGAGCGTAAAACTAGCTTTGTGCTGTAGATGGAAATAAAATTTGTGAATGGATCATGAACATTTAATAGAACTTTTCCCTTAATACCAAGTTGGGGACATTTGCCCAGGCTCTGGTAAACATCCATGTGTGAAACTTGTATGTATTAAACCATCTGCCTTATATGATATTGTTTTATATATGTTTATGATTTGAATTGTTAAACATTTCAGACGCAAGGCGCCGGGAATTGGCCAGCTGAGACCCTTCGATAACATTGACGACGCGTCCAGTGACGTGACCCGAGTTATCAGACAGACCAACAAAGACGGCCCGTCGACTGGAATACGAGACTCACACAGACTGTAAGATGCAGTGATAAGACAGGTAGAGGCTACTCCGTGACATGCCAAGCAACACGTGGGGAGGTAGATTTATGGCTTTACCCATAAAAACTTTGGCGGTAGAAGGGGGTGGGTGGTCAACGCCACTCCCCTTTCACTTTACTCCCGGGAAAGAAACTTAGTACCCATTGTACTGGAGGCTGGGTGGGCTTCGGGCCCAGTCTAGATTGGTCCAGAAAATCTCGCCCCACCAGAGACCGTCCAGCATGTAGCGAGTCGCTGTACTGACTACGGTAACCAGACCGCCCCTGATAAGAGAGAATGGAAATTACATTGAGATTCTGCCCATATATTTTGTTAATTAAGTAATCTGGTTTTGCACAGGACTACAGTGTACAGAACTTTTAAATATCACTCGTATTTTGATTTCGAAACGACACAAATATGTGGTTTCGTCATATTCATCGACGGCTGCTGTATACCTTTGGCAGAAATAGGCACAAAGTCAGGGTTGCTCAAATTTTCCAAAAATCTAGGAGCCATCTCAGAATTATATGTGCCAGAAGGGTGGTATGAAGAAAGCGTCATACTGAGAGCCCAAAAATATTAGGCACCTACAACAAAATTTGGTCGCTATGGCAACCCTGGTACCGGCGACTTCTTCACCTCTGCGCTACATATCAGATTATTGCAAAACTTTAGAACGCCAACCGCAACGGTGATTTCAGTTACAGCTGAGTTCTTAGATTGTGACAAGCTGTAATACAGTAGCTACCATTCAGTATACCGCACCGTTTACTGCTGAATCCTAAACGCTATAACAGCGTGTACACTTCTTATAATAAAACCAACTAGATGCACTAATTTCTCAAATTTATTTTTGGAATAAAACTTTACATGTTTGGGACAGTTCCTCTGAAATTTATTTTTGGAATAAAACTTTACATGTTTGGGACAGTTCCTCTGTCCATCATCAGGAATTTTTCACTGTACACACAGCAATGGTATATGCCATACAGTTTTGCTGACAGCGTGTGAGCAGGATCAGGATGATGGACAGAGGAACTGTCCGAAACATGTAGAGTTTTATTCCAAAAAAAATTTGAGAAATTAGTGCATCTAGTTGGTTTTATTATAAGAATTTATCATGATGCACGGTCCCCTGAACGTCAGTGTGTACACAACTGTCCAAGAACTAACGCTGTCGTGGTAGTGAGGGTGAGGGTTACCGTGTTATGGAATTGGGGTACAGGGTATAAGGTCATGTCATCTGGTAGAAATATACCGACGTTTCGGCATGGTTCCATCCCGGAAGACGGTAACATTCTTCATATAATATTAACTTTTGTTTGAGTGGACGTGGAACTTCGTGTTTAATCGAAGAACTGAGAACTAATTGCGACATTCTTGGGAAGAGACAACTGGAGGTCTGAGAAAATTGCACAACGAGGAGCGTTTGATTGTGGGTTTGCAACCACGTGGTATTAGAATGGTTAATCAAGGCGTCTGGTATGGGGAGAACATAGTGAATAAACGGGAGAGATGTGAATTGCATATAAAGTGTGTGTGTTTATATGTAAACGTATATATAATGTACACACACACACACACACACACATATATATATATATATATATATAGAGACCATTTACGAACATTAGGTGTGAGTGTGGGAGGGCAATATTAAAATAGATCTTAACGTCAATCACATTTACCAATCAATGCAGATAGTAGGATTAAAATGTGAACATAACCTCTAAAAACTGCTACATCAGTCGGCGCCAAGGCGACACCATCACGGAATCTCAAGTACATAAATTCCAGATTCATGTCTGCGCTCTTTTTGGGATTTAACGCAGCGTAGAACTACCATTGTACGCTGCATAAAACCCCAAAAGAGCGCAGATGTCATTTACACCTGACCTCACGCAATCCCATATTGTTGGTAACTGTGAGTGCATGTAAGAATAATGGACGGAATGAGTACTATCCAATTTGCAACAGTAGAGCTTACGTATTTATGCTGCGGCGGGGAGGTGTGCATCGCTTGTGAGTGGGTAATAAAATGCTACATTGCAAACTTTCTTGACACGTTGAGCTACTATCAGTTTCATAAGGCGGATTGCGCTCCGTGAATTAATTGCATGTATTTTTGTGTCCACTTAATTAGGGGACTTGGAACGCTGACATTTAAGCCGAGTTGAGGGAATGTCCCGTTTATTTTTTCTAATTGGAAAAGGTCGTATGAAGGTCTTACAAATCCATGTCTTTCAAAGGTCCCTTGCCACGTTAGTTGAATTGTTTATGGGACGGAGTTCTGTGGGCTGTCACAGGTAAGATGGCCTTGGGCCGAAGAGCAAGTTCGAATGTTGTCCGTCACTTCAAGTGAAAGTTCTGATCGGAATGGGCCCAATGTCACCGAGTTTGCGTCATTATGTTTGGACCCCCACAGAAACTGAAATGTAGCACGAGAAGCACTGGCCTGTGTCAGCATTGGCTTTGGATTTGTTTGAGATCTGGCCATGAGTACACAAAATGCATACATACTGGGCAGGTTGCTTGTTATGTGGGTACCTTGTCCCGGCGATGTCAGGTGGCTCTATGGGGAAACAGCAGCTGCAAGTGTGTTGAATAAATAGTCGAGGAAAGCCGACATGAAGTGGTCCTACGGCTTTTGGAGCTGGGTTAAAAGCCCTTGGCGTGTCGCGCTGAGTACGTACACCGTCGGGATTCCATTCACGGGAAACAATGTTTTGGACTAGCTGGACGACTATTAGCTTTTCAAGAAGGATTCTGTTGTATGCAGCAGTTAATGAGGAGGTGTAATCCTTGCATCTGTCGGTCCGTATGTCTCAACTCGAAATATATGAATAGCGGAAATTTGAGGAAGCCGTGTCCATCACCGACCGTTGATGGAGAAATTAACGTTGGTCGACGTCGATCCGATACAGCCAGTAATCTACACGAACCGTTAATTGCTACTTCGCAAATGTTCTAAAAATTGCCTATCTTCAGTCGTATCGATCTAATTTAAGATACTGGAGTTTACATAAACATTATCCCATGTCATGCAACTGGCATGTACGTGTTTAACTATATGCAGGTCAGGGAAAGAGGGAGCACGGCTGGTTTCGGTTTATATTGGTCGCATACCCTCCCACCCTAGTGTATTGGGCGTATTTCCTGTCAAGACCAATAACAACTCTAAAACGGAAACAGGCGAAAGGATAAACCAAATAAAAATGATAATTGATGGGAAGGGAAAAGAGGCGCTTAGAAGGGAAGTAGCTCCTGTATAGACAGGTAGAGGAGAATGTGTTCATTCTTTTTATGACCCAATAGTTCATCGTCGTGTTTGTAAATACACGTCTTTAGTCTGGGTAAATTAACATTTTTCTTGTTATGTTTCATGAAAGATGTTGAAATTAGGGATGCCGGCTCTTCGATTTTGTTAGTACAGAATAGTAACAAGTCATTACCTTGTTACCTTTACTAGGAACACAAATGTTCTTTAGTATGTTTATAAAATGCGTGACTGTTATATAACCCCTACGGACACTGTCACAGACCTCGGGGTACAACTTGACCCCAGATTGCATTTACGCGCACATTTAGGCTGTTCTTTCTCCCTTTCCTTAAGGATGCTGAGCTTAATTCCAACTCTAAGCTTGTGCTGTTCAATCATTGATAGCGTATTACATGTTGTATTTAGTACTAGTTAGACCCAAGCTTGAGTATACCAGAACCGTTTAGAATTCTGTAACGCTTGTTGACGTTAAAGAGATGGAAGGCATTCAGCAGAAGTTCGTAGCCCTGTATCAAAATTGTATGTTTTCTCATGACCATGTTACTTACGGGTATTCTCTTGAAGTTCTAAAGCTTCATACTCCGTACGACATAAGATTCCATCTTGATGCATTGTTTTTAATTTCTGTTCATTCAGCTTTAAAATGTTGCGCGTCTCCTTTGGACATTACTGGTATTCGAGTTCTTCCCCGTAATTTCAGAAATTCGTCCCTGCTTACTTGCGTTTGTAAAAACCTCTCCTTTTGTTAGCTGTGTTTCTGCTGCTAGCCGTGTGTGCAAAGGTGTACATATCTTTACGGAGTCAGTTACTCAAATGAAACAGATTATGCACAAATTTGTGGCATTCTGTAACCAATTTATGAAAGTTTTTCAGGGTTAGGATTTTTGTCCCAGTACTTTATATTTCTTTATGCTTTTTGTCGCTATATTTGTTTCTTTTGTTCTGTTTGTTTAGTTATCAGTTGTTGTGTATTTGTACTGTTCTTTTGTTGTATTTGTGTTCTTATGCTGGCTTTATGATTAGTACATGTGCTGTGAAGCCTGTACTTCAATAAATAGTACTGGATTAAATTTAATTACTTCACGTAAGACCATAAAGTACGTTTGTTGATAGAAGTTGCAGCATCCAGCTACAACACCTGCCAGTTTGGAGTGATATTAGGCCATTGTGCTGTGCCTTCAGCTGTCGCCATTTAGGCTCTCCGGCCTATTACAGTTCAGAATTAATTACGCAAGTGTTAGTCTTTCTGAACACTGATATGATTACTTGGATGGTATCGTCCCATTCCAGGACAACACAAGCCAACTGCTGCTATAACGCGCATGTCTCGAACAGGATTTGAACCGGTGATCTCAGTGTTGTTTGTTAATGCTGATGCCTGAAGGCATGCCTATACTTGTTTTACTTTTGTTGCATACAGTGCAATATTAACTGGGAATAATGATAGCTACGTGTCTCTGAAATTGGTATAAATTACACGAATCGCGTTTGGTAGAAATCATAGTCCGTTATTTTCTTGATAAAGCTCAGGATAAGGCCCAGTAGAGTGGTGTTATGAATTGTGTAATGAACCTTTAGGCTGTATAAAAGGTGCGAAATGTGGGTATCTGAGCAATTGTTGGCGTCCGAAGGAGGAAGCTGTCCGTTGTTGGTTGGTCACTAAATTCACTGTTTTACTGCTTACAAAATATATAAAAAGCCAACAAATTCACTTGGCGTTTATGATATATTTTATTCCCAGAATTCTCACCAACATGTTTCGGCCGGCATTCCGGCCATCCTCAGGATGGTGCTCTTATGCAAGAATACAAAAATACAAATGTGGTTGCCCGAGTCACCAGAACTACATAATGATTAAAATTATAATTTTGGTTAAAATCATTTAAGTCCTATAACTTAAAAATGGATAATTGACTGTCAGCATATTTGTACGACATACATCATTGCTGTGTGTACAGTGAAAACTCCTGATGATGGACAGAGGAACTGTCCGAAACATATGGAGTTTTATTCCAAAAATAAATTTGAGAAATTAGTGCATCTAGTTGGTTTTATTAGAAGAATTTATCACAATGCACGTCAAATTAAAAACAAAAGTGTAAGCGTTCCCATTACAGGCCCGGTGTGGCCGAGAAGGTGGGTAGAGGTATAGCTCTACTCTTCCATGACCGCGGGACTAGAAGGGAGTGAGTGGTCAGCAGCACGCTCCGGCCGCACTTTACCCCCGGGAAAGACCTGATACCCATTTTACAGGAGGCTGGGTGGGCCGCAGGGCCGGTCTGGGTGGGCGGAGAATCTCGTCCCCACCGGGATTCGATCCCGGACCATTCAGCCCGTAGTCAGTCGCTATACCGACTGAGCTACCCGGCCCACAAATTAAAAATGGATAATTATTAAAATCTTTGGAGTTAACACTGCTTAGTGTGCGGAGTGATGCTTGGTGTAGTAATATGTTGAGTTCAAATCCTGTAACAAAGTGATATTTTACGTCAGTGCAGCATTACTTCGGGGAATGCTGTAAAAGGTGAAACGGCCGCGTGTAGGTGATGTGTTGACGGTGTGGTGTACTGGCTGGAACTGAGGTGTGGCCTGGGGAGTGGAGTTTTACTGCTTCTTTGATATTGTGTTCTGCTGCATTTTCTTGCATAGTATCACGAATAGATTTTCTTTATGTGCAGGCCTCTACTTCGAGCTTTTTATCTTACACATGTTTTCTTGTAATTTTTATATTGCATTTATGACTAATAATAATAATAATAATAATAATAATAATAATAATGGTAATATTTGTAACAGCTGCAACGACAGAAATCTGTACCTTTAGTGTGTTGTTTTCAACTGATGGTTAATGTTACAAGCCGCCACTGGTAAAATATAGAAGTTCTTGTGTGGAATGTTAAATATGTAACTTGGTGGAGAGGGGTGGGGGAGAGGGCAGATGAGGTTAAAGATGACCACGTGAGAATGAAAATGTATGGGGAAAGTGATATTTGACGCTTCAGTAGAGCAGGAGTTACCGTGCTGTGAAGAGGTGACCAGCATGTGGTGTGAAGTGTTTGTTACTGGTGAGTGATACGACACACAAACACACACACACGCACACACACACAGTGCTATATGACACTGTTATATGCGTTTCTTGCACACCGTGTATGAATGAATGCATAATGGGGAGGCAGTACCTGTCTGTTTCTCCGCCCATTTCTTACCCGGAAATAACGAAATAATTTGGACGAAATTCGAAATCTGGGAACTGCACTTCAGAATTTATGCTGTGAAATTAATTTTTATTTGCTGGGTTCAGTATGATCACCATTCTTATGCGTTCTTCACAACGAGTCTGTAAAGTTTTCCCCCAAATCGCCTATTGTTCTCCAGAGTTTGCACATGGCATACGATGTGTTTAGACCTCAATAATGTGCACTAGTTTTATTCGACTCTCTTCATGGGAAGTGTGCAACGTTGCGCAAGAAACAATAAACGGCCATAGCTCCGTTCCATATCTTAGGCGTTTAGACTGTGTCTGCTCACCGCAGAGTATCGGGTTCATTTCCGGGTGACGAAGTGGCACTGGGGGCCGGTCATCTGAGTGCGTCCGGTTTTCCGCCACTAATAAAATTTCCACCATTGCTTTCTTGGCGTGCGACAGACTGACCTGGAAGGATGTAGCAGCTTTGTAGTATTGTTGTTGGGGCTTCATTTACGATGCCGTAGGCAATGGCTGCACATCGTTTACTTTATTGCTGATGTTTGTGTAGGCGCAGTCATAAAAGCAGACACGTAAACGAAATTTAATTTCTTTGTGGCATCGAAAATGTAAACTAATTAATACGGAAATTCATGCATTCCGTGGTGTGGCGATTTGCGAGTAACTAGCGAATCGAGCGTTATGTTCAGTTTCGTCTTATGTAGTAGAATAGTGCTGCCGTAATTGTTAAGTCACTGGGTACAAATCTCGGTTGAATTATCTTCTGTATTGTCTGATGCGTTTCCACAGGTTTTCTTTGTTTGTCTGAGGCAGGGAAACCCAAAACCAAACCCAGGGTCGCGAGATACTTTTGGTGGGTCGTGAACTCGCAAAATAATGACGAGAACGCGACGGATTAATATGGGATGTTGGGTCGATAGTGATATGATTGGGGTCTCAAGACGGATGTGACGTAACGATTGTGGGTCGCATGAAAAACGATTTGAGAAGTCTTGGTCTAGGTGAATGTCCCATCTTCATATTATTACCTATTAACTTATGCCTATCTTGTTACTGCAATGTACAAATACTTTGATTATTGTCATACTCTCAAAGGCGTCACTAGAAGTTATAAGCATCTATACAGATTTTCAATATTTTACAAACATGTAATACCAAATAGAGGGCAGTGGAGGGAAGGTGAAGTCTGGTTTTCGTGTATGGGAGCCACGGTAAGGAAACATCACTCAATGCGACAAAAGAAAAAGCCTCTTCAAGTGCCACTGTTTTTCCGAAATTGTAGATCAAGCGATGTTTTATTTTGTGGTTATATTCGTGATGTCTTTCAGTTACCAAGTATACTGTTTTATTCTTCCGAAGGAAGCTGCTGTAACTTGAAATTTGTGGAATGCTGTACTGATATTATTAATTTCATGTTTATGGTTCCGTGCATCGCTGATCTGTATTAATAATTGTCCAACGAGATGCAACACAAAACAGTCTATTTATTTTTCTGCAAGTTCACTCTACATGTTTCGGGCGTCAACCACACCCATCATCAGGAGTACACAAAACTGTAACTACAGCCTCCAGTACTGTGTAGCTACCTCCCTCCAACGTGGCCAATCTTGGCCACGTTGGAGGGAAGTAGCTGCACAAAAAATATGACCAGTACCGGAGGCTGTAGTTACAGTTTTGTGTACTCCATATGATGGTTGTGTTTGACACCCGAAACATGTAGACTGAACTTGCAGAATAATAAATAGACTGCTTTGTGTTGCATCTCCTTGGACAGTTATTAATACAGATATTATTAACTGTGTCACAAGTAGTTCCAAAACGGCAGCACGATAGTGTAAAAATGTTAAATATTATTTTCATGGCTTTTGGCAGTGTTTGTATTTTCGATTTTATATAGAGCTGCTAATATGTAAAAAACTGTTTATATTGAAAATATAGAATTTTATTGATAGGCGGAGCATTTTTAAAAGGAGTTACAAAATTTAATATGGGGAAAACTAGCCCTTAGTCTAATGGAATAGTTGCTGGCGTTTATTTTGTTTTCTTTCTGTTAGAAGAATATATACTTAATAAGAGTGCGATAGCAAGATTATGACATAAACGTGACAGATACGGAACAGACACAGAAGTAAATAAATAGTAATTAATATTATAACTGAAGTAACATTGCCTGAACAACACTGCAAATTAAGTCGAAGCAGTAGGCATAGGTTAAGCGTATTCATTCATAATTTGAGTATTACACCGGATGAATGCTGACAGGATAGAGCGACAAGAGTGGATATGCGTTGGAAATTCTCACGATAATCATTTTAAAGGATACCGTCTTCTGGGTCATGACGCCGTGTAGGTTCGGGTATAGATTCCGACGTATCGAAAGTAACTGTTGCCTCCATCTTCAAAATAGAAGGTGAAGATGAAAGGAGCCGGTTTCTCAGGAAAGGTGGTAGATATTACGTCCCTGGTTCTTTATACCCTGGAAGATATCTTTTAGATTTTGAGATAGAGAAGTTCGACTTCCTTCAGAGAGCTAAGCAAGTTCTGAACAAACCAGATGACACGTTTTATGGAAGTAAGAAGAAATATGTGTTGTTTGTTACGTTACGAGAAGAATCAAGGCCATGTAAGTGCATGAGGTAATTAAATCTGAAAAATACGTGTTGATTACCGTATTCTGGGGTGTAACGTGGTGTAGTCTAGCATAAATTTGCCAGCGTTTCGAGGAAAAATGTTACCACCATCCTCAGGGCAGATGAATAAACCACGTGGGTAGAAAGGATCGCAGTATATCGAGAAAACGAGGGCAGCCAGTGCTCATGGATGCTTCCTTTCCATGTGTACTGCGGTTTATTTCTTTATACTTTTCGATCAGCAGGTAAGTGCATGATTTTCACGTGGGACGTCCCCGTCGTGTTCAATGAACAGTAATATCTTCTTCTTCTTCAGGCACTGAACTTCCTTTAGTGGTTGAAAGTTATGGCCTTCTCAACGACATCTTTCCATTTCCCTCGATCCTGGACGCAGGTTATCCAATTTTTAACCTTCATTTGGCAAATGTCCTCTTTGACCTTATCCTCCCATCGGTACTTGGGTCTTATTTGTGATCTTTTAGTTAGAGGATTCCATTTAAATATCTGCCTGACTGTTCTGGTATCTGGCATTCTCTGTACGTAATCAAACCAGCTTAGTCTTTGAGCTTTAATATAATTGACTACATTTTTTTGTTTTATCAGTTTATCTAATTTATTTCCAGTTGTGTCTTGGCCAGTTCCTCAGCAAGTTCTTGCATTTTACCGGGTTTAAGTAGTTTTTTCACATTCCAAGTATCAATACGTAGTTTATTACTCATATTCCTTTGTACACGCTTTCGTCTGCATCCATTAAACCATTCAGTTCCATTCCTTCGTTGAGAGTCTTTAGCTTCACATGAATGGGTAGCTGGCCCTTCGCATAACCCCCAACCTGGAGGACCAGGTGAGTTTTTTCGAGGTTTTCTTCCCCTAGTCTTTACAGATCCCTCTGCCAACCGCAAGGCAGCGGTACTGGTTTTGGCCTGCCTCGGGTATTTTATTTCCCCGGTACCCTCCATATCTGGCGAGCGTTCCCCTATCCACCGCCTGGGGAGGCACCCGATGGGAGACCGGTAACTCCACACGGGAACAGTAATGTATAAATATATGAAGTATACAGGCTAACACAACTCTCTGTTTATCAATTATTATTAAAAATCTCGTATTCAACAAAACGTTGTCAGTTGTATGCAGTAACTTTTTAAAAAGCTCAACCTGAAGATGGCTCTGTAGAAACGAGCTGTGTAGCTGTGAGTTAAGATGTGAAATATTTTTAATAATAATAATGATAATTGCTTAACAGAGAATTGTGTTAGGTAAATGCATGTGTTTTATGGCCCCTTTAGCGCATCTTACATCATATCGGCTATTTATTTAATAAAAGCAAAGTTTAAACTTGTGTTAATTTTGAAGAATGTTGCTCTCACCTCTCACCATGTATAATTCGCACAGAATTATCCGAACTACTGTCTGATGAGTATTGCAGTAAGGGATTTAGTAATGAAAGTGGAATAATACACTACTTAAATCGGTGTCTAAAACATGGACTGTTTAATAATATGATGTCTGCATGTTAAACAGTTAACGGAGGTGTGGTGGCTAATAACGCATCATCAGTATGGCAGTAGTTACAAAGAAATTTAGTATAACAGAATTTCACACATTTTGTAATTTACTTCCTATTGCAGGTGCCTTAGCAACATGGATTTTATGGGCGAAGGTTGCCAGTGAAACCATTCCTCGATACGAAGGGCTTGAAAGTTTTCAAGGTTACCCAAAATTTACACCAGGGAAGCCTTTCACTTACCCTCGTCCAGCCGAAGTTTCTACTTCGGTAATTCAAACAGGTTACCCAAAAGTTACACCAGAGCAGCCTTTCACTTACCTTCCTCCAGCCGAAGTTTCTCCTTCGGTAATTCAAACGGGTTACCCAAAAGTTACACCAGAGAAGCCTTTCACTTACCCTCCTCCAGCCGAAGTTTCTACTTCGGTAATTCAAACGGGTTACCCAAAAGTTACACCAGAGAAACCTTTCACTTACCCTCCTCCAGTCGAAGTTTCTACTTCGGTAATTCAAACAGGTTACCCAAAAGTTACACCAGAGAAGCCTTTCACTTACCCTCCTCCAGCCGAAG
>Ga0136643_10005803_pt1 | contig 17529 bp, 10 predicted proteins | sample TergutLab28metaG_FD_96883 | JGI IMG/M metagenome (GOLD analysis project Ga0136643, IMG submission 96883) | Labiotermes labralis P1 segment gut microbial communities from Petit-Saut dam, French Guiana - Lab288 P1 (version 3) (version 3) | ecosystem: Host-associated > Arthropoda: Insects >... | reverse complement strand
CCCCCGAAACCCTGTATAAACCTCTCCCCTCCGCCATTCGTATTCAGCGACAAAAATTATGGGAATTGTACACATAGAGGCAATTCCATTAGGCTACATTGCAGATACAAGTGTATTGTTGCAGTTGGTCACACTACGTGGAGACGCTAATGTTTTTTTTCCGCACGTTATTAGTATTCATCATGTAGAGAGCTGTAGACTTTGTGAAATGCATTTGTGTTGGATGATATTTCTTCAAATTTTTTACACGGACTGTACGGTGTGTGACCAGTATCGTGTGTTATTTCGAGTCGGCTCACCGCATAAACCGCAGCCGCTACCTGGCCCATCAACACGCGTGCTGGATTAGATACGGGAACTGAATAACAATGTTAGTCACATACAGTAACAATAATAATGCTGTATATATTAACGCTAGAAGTGATAATTAAATTCTCACGTTGGCGTTCAAAGTAGACTTGTAATTGATAGCTTTAATACATATCTGGTTAAAAGTTTCTGGTACAAAGTCGCGGATTTTCCAGTTGTGTGCTAATTTTGTGTACTTCATGTTGAAGCCGCACAATAAATTCTTAGAATGTAGTTTCTCTTTATATATGTGCTTGAATGCTAATCCCTCTTGAAGGTTACATTGTGTTGAGCAGATGGGAGCGGTAGAGAAGGAAGGCAGTTCAGATAAAAATGTTCTGACCTGATGCTGTTTTTAAATTCTGTGTTATGAAGCACCATTTGCACGAGTAATTTTAGTGCTGAAGTCCGGAACATCTTCATATAAGTGGCAGATTAATTGAAACCACACTCATTATTGGTGACCTGGGACAGCGTAGTCTGTACAGCGACTCGCTACGGGTTGGACGGTCTGGGAATCGAATCCCGGTGGGAGCGAGATTTTCCGTACCTGTCCAGACCGGCTCTGGGGTCCACATAGCATCCTGTACAGATGGGTACCCAGCATCTTTCCCGGGAGTAAAGCGGGCGGGTCGTGACGTTGATCACCCACCGTCTAGCGCCGAGGTTAAAGAAAGCGTAAAGCTATAACACTACTCCCCCTCTAGGCCTTTATGGTCTGTTCTAGGGTGTTTTATCTCGCTGATTCCTGCTGCTTGACCATAGCACACCATTGTTGATTTATCGTGGCAACCCTCGGGCATCGCCTTGTAGGTCCCTCGGTAATTCGCGGTAGCTCTGGCGTAGTAATGTGTGGTAAACAAGAGAGCTCACGTGCTCGCCTCGCACTCAGTATCTATCTAGATATTCAGCGACAGAGGAGGAACTTCGACTGTGTTCTTCACAACTCGCAGAGTTAACTGTTGCCTCCATAATTTACTTACGCCCGGAATATGTAATGCACATTCTGATGGAGAGGGGAGTGAGCATTGTTAGGTTGGAAACAAATTGTGGTGTAAACGAGTAAATGAATCGCTGCAGCGTAACAGTGAATACAAACGGCCAGCGCTGAGCCGAGCTCGAAACCTGCTTGTGTCAGCGGTTCCTCCACAAGATGGAAAGGGCCTTGGGTGTATGGCTGGAAGTTGGAGACGAAGGGTGGCACAATACCATGCAAGGAGGCGTGTACGGAGTTACAGAAGAAGGCAAAGCAATAGACCATTACCTTTTTCTTCACTCAGTTTTCAGTCCCCTTCTCCTCCATGCACTCTACGTCTTTCGTTTACCCTGACCACTTCCAGCTAAGAAAACTCGCGTCATTATCACAAACACCAACACATGTCGTCGTGTTTATTGCTTAGAAAGTTCTGTAGTTTAATGTTTTGTGTCTTTGGTTCCCTTAACATTTTCCCTGTAAGATCGCGTATCATGTTTTCACGGTTCCCGGAATTTTGAAAGAAAATAACCATCACGAAGAGCGAGAATTTGCTGTCTTTCGGCCGTCTGTCAAACTGGTTGTGTCGTATTGCTGTTACTTGTAAACTGAGTAGAGCTGTTGTTTTAGTCTTTACATGTTTGTCTTCCTACGTGTGTAGAAGTAGAACTCGCACGTTGGCCCAGCACTGTGAAGAAGTCTTCACTTTAAGACAGGCGTACACTTTGTGACTAGTGCTTCACACGCAGAGGATGCTCGCGACTGGACATCTCAGCATTCTGCCCAGTGTGTAAACAAAAATTACCATACCCAAGGAATTACTCTTTACCGTCTATACTCATTGAATGTTAATTACTATCCTCACACACGTGTTTCAGCTCAAATTAAATCTGCAGAAAGTACAGCTTTGTTAAATGACCTATGAAAGAAAACGTAGTTCTGTTGCTGTGGTTTTTGTTTCGTTTGAGCATAAATTGGCCTGAAAACTTTTTTCAATAAAATTTTAAATAAAATTTGCAGAGCACTCTCCCGTTTTTCTCTGTGCCTGTCAGCGTGTATGTGTGCCATTTCACCTTTAAAGACTTTAAAGCTTCCTTGCAATTTTTAAATATTTTTTATCGTTGCTGTATTAATAATTATTGACTTCCATAGAATTGTGTGTGTGTGTGTGGGTGGGTGGGTGGTTTTCATGTTCATACAGAGTTTAATATGTCTAGCTTCAGTGGTTAGGCTATTATTTATAGCTTCATACCAAAATATAATATATTCATCTAGCCGATTTGTACTATTTTACCAGAAATATTAGTGTAACATAATTCCACGTTCTTTGAGAGTTTGTTAATTCGTGTAGGGGAGGGCGGGCTGTATTTGAGCCCGTAAGAACAAAATAATTTTTACAAAAAAATTGAAGGAAAGGAAATAAAACAATTTTCTTCCAAAAAACGCACACATTAAGAGACGAACCTTATACTTACTATTTGTTTTAGTGCACCAGCAATTCCTAAAAGCCAGCATCGGTTCGATTTGAGCGTATGAACTTGAACCACAGAACAAAACAACACCTCAAAATAAACACATTTACATTTGCAATAAATCCCCATTCCGATTTGCAACTAGTGCTTTTTCTGTCTTTTTACCCTCCTGCCATATTTTCCCCGATTATGTGCCCTAAGTACTACAGAAATTGTTGACGAGGAAAAGGGTATCGGCATTTAACTCGTACGTTCGCATGCGGAAATTAGATCACGTGTTTACCTGCTGATAAGACCCATATATTTAAAGATTTTGAAGTACAGTTTCTCCTCACTTTTCTACGATGGACCATATGAAGTAGGTGGTTCAATATAGGGTGATTCTGCCGGTTCGATTTATAGCAACCCGCTCTTTTTCTTCTCACCAAAGACTTTCAGAGACTAGGTGACGGCATATGAAATATTAAGTCCCTAATTTGATCCAAAGAAAGCTATGTTGGCACATCTGCAGATGCATATTCCTCAGCTGAAAAATAGAGTTTGCGTAGAAGCAGATGAAGTGAAAAATATGATGCAGCACATATGAAACATACGAAAGCAAGCCACAAAGAACAACGATTAAACTTCCTCCATTATTCAGAAGACACAAAACTCCGACTTTTTTTGCAAACAGAGTGACGACCATTGCTGTGTGTCAGTTTCTGGAGCAATGGTTCAATTTATGAAGTAGTCCAACTTCACGATCTTCCCTTACATAATATAAGATCTCCAAACTAAGCGGCGCTAGTCTCGATTACAGTGTTGTTTTTGCCAGTTACAGGAAATTAAAGGTGCAATATGTAGGGAAGACATCATGTTAGGTTACTTAAACCACACTTATCCCGCCCAACACAAAACAGGTTTATTTTAATCGCGCCTTACATGTTTACTATACGTTTCGGCGCAATTAAAATAAACCTATCAAAGTTTTATTTATTCACCAACTGATGCACTAGTGAGTTGTCTTAAAAAACAATATTAAAATTTACATTAAAACAGCTGTTTTAATGTAAATTTTAATGTAAATTCTAATATTGTTTTTAAGACAACTCACTAGTGCATCAGTTGATGAATAAATAAAACTTTGATAATATAAAGGTGCACGGTACGAATGTGAAAAAAACTGTTTTGTGTTCGGCGGTATAAGTGTGGTTTATTTATAAGGTGTAATTTTGGGGTGGCCTCTGGTTGAATAAATCTCGTGCCGAGGTTCGTGAGAAGCGGTGATGATATAAACCTAAATTATTTCCTTAAGAATGGGAATTATACCACAATGAATATCTGAATGTATTTGTGCCACACGGACAGTCATGGAAGTATGAAAAAAATGTTACTGCAAATGAACGCCAAGATTTTAAAAATCCACAAGGATAAAGCTTGTGCTTTCTCTAGGACGATTGCAGTATTATGTGTTGGCCCTCACCGTGTAATGTTCGGAAGCCCAAAAGAGAATTACCTTTTCAAACTGGCGGAGCTCTCTCTTGCAGTGATGACGTAACAGCACTTTTTAACAGTTTTACAGAAAGTTTTGTCCATTTGCTTAAAGAATGAAGGACGCATCAAAGCAAGAAATAAGAACGAAATTTCAAACTATTAGACATTTCTGTTTTTATTTTGATACCAGCAACTTTTTCAATATGTAGAAGAGGATAGTTATTTGTTCATTACCCCGGCTCTAATTCTCCATCCAGTTTGCGAATGGACCATTTAGTCGCATAAGAATTATAGCGGTTAATTTCCCTAACATAGAGGTATGTTGTTACATTATTAAATGCTGGAACCGATTAATGATTCAAGTGACTGTACGACGTAAATGATTGGGGTTCAGGTTTCGGCCGGAACAGATCGTTCTTTTTAGGGCATATGAATAGTCTTTTCAAACAGCTGGATTCCAAATTAGCCGAAGAAACTGTGCACGGAAAGAGTTAATAGAAAAATGCAACGGACTGGGACGCACTGATGGTCCTTTTGTGCCAATAGAAGGAGCAATACAAATCTCGATTTTTCAGTTATATTTTTAAGTAAGTGGAGTCGTTGTCAAATAAACGTCGTCTTTCTCTAGTCTGTAACTGGAAATTCTGTTCATCTGCCGACCTGTGCTAATGTATTTGAGAAGGTTTATTTAGATGCATGTGCGAGTGCTTTTCCAAAAGAGTTTCTGTTGTCTTGCTTTCACGAGCTTTCCAGACAGGGTTCTGCAACTCTCCCACACACGTTTTGCGTGTCTCAACTAGCCTTATACATCAGTTGCAGCGTGAGAGTCATGTGAAACGGATATGTGAGTTAGGCGTTGGATTTTACTTTGAGGAACCTTTTTTCATACCGGAAATGGAGTTGAGGTGCTCCCTCTTAGCCGTATTTATCTTCATTATGTTGCTGTTTTCAAAATACAATAATCACAAATGAGTGGCTAAAAGCAAAAAAAAAAAAAAAAATCAATCAAAATGTGTGAGGAGTGCCGAAACTTGAGACTGAGGAAGTTCTACTGTTGAAGATCAGTCACCAAGATATTTTTAAAAAAATTAGAACAAAGACAGTACATTCTTGGAGTCAATGTGTGTCGTGGACGTGTAAATTTAGTCTGGGTGTGTAAATGTGCTTTTTGTTCCACTGTTTTATGGTCAGGTACTTTTTCTTATTAATTCCCAGAAAGCCATGACTTACGTTGGATTGACGTTTCCATGCCATGTAGCTCAAAACGTACTTCATATTTTCCGGTAACTATTCCAATAGTTCGAGAGTTCTTTTTTTTCCGCCTTCAGCTGTTATTCTCTCAAATACTTACTGTAATCAGCGCTGACGTATGGCCTTTGCAATAAAATGCCAGCTCACTTCTTATGGAAGTGTACTGAAATGTGCCTTATACATTCTGAAGTCCAGTTTAATAGCCTGTATTCCAACCGTTGCCACATGCACTAGTTTCTTAATATACGCCTTTAGGAATTGAGCTTGTCTGGTAAAGAAGTACTGTATACATCACGAGCAAGGCTAGCGGTTTAGGGCAATTCACACATGTTAACACTTTACTTTTACCGTGCCCCTACCGTGTCGTGTTGCTGCCATTTAACTCAGAGCAGAGTCCTTCGTGAAAGTTCGCGTGGAAGCCGAAAAGTTCCGAACTGCTAACTCCGGCTACAGTTTTATTTGCGAGTGGTAAGCACAATCCTGTATGTGTGAATCAAATACGGCCTCACTGTGTAATTACGACACAAAATAAATCTTTACTGACACGACCAAAAGTTCGGTGCGCATGCTGGACAAAGTCCTAATGCGTTAATTAGCTTTCAGTCTGTGACACCGTTTCTGCGTAGAAACGGGAAGCACAAATCGTGAACCGCAACTAAATGTGTATGTGTGTGTTATTACCTGCTACGTGTTTCGGCTTTAGTGACAAGAAATCACCAGGAAATTAAAAATAAGTAATGAAAACCTACAGAGCAAATAAACTCATCATCTCAGACAAATGGCAATACTAAGCAAGCAACACAAACCTGACCACCTGTTATCTAGTTCAGTACACAAACTCTGTATTGGAGCGTAGATCAGAAAATGGGGAAGGAAGGTCATGTACATAAATTCGGAATGAATCCACATCCAGATACTCAGACTAGGGATGATGCCATGAGAACTATGGAACAACAAAGGCAGTAAAGTATGTAAACATTATTTGTGAGAGTTGTGGCAGAACCTCTGTCCACACATATTGTTCCCCTTAAAAATTTTTAATAATTTTAATAAGTTTCAAGCTTTATGGACTTACTTAATGTATATTTCTTCCTCAGTATGTTTTAAAGACCAATTGTGAGCCTGAGGATGGCCTGAGATAGGCCGAAACATGTAGTTTTATGTAATAGGTAGAATTGAGTTTTGTTTGGACAGGTATTATTTTGATTTTTGTACTATATACACGCCCTTTAAAATGACACTTTTTCACATAGCTGAGATCTCAGCTTTACAAAAATTGGAGTTGTGTAAACCTAAAGGTAGATGAAAGTCAAGATTTATATCAGTATTTTAAAATATAATAAATTATGTATTACATTATATATTAAAGTTGTTTTCAGTACGTCGGGCGTGAAAGGGAAGTTTTTAATTATTAAAATAAGCCTCGTGGGGGTACAGTTTGTTTTAGTTTTGTTTCTTAATTTTGATTGACGCTGGACAGGCAAACGTTGTGCCCCACGAGACTTATTTTAATATTGAAGAACTTTCCTTTCACACCCGAAGTATTGAAAAACAGTTTTAATGTTTTGGTATAATGTAAATTATTATATTATAATATAACAGTTTTAATATTATATGATTACGTCTTACGTACCGTTGTCTTATGCACACAAATTTATTTCCATATGATTCTTTACCTGTTTCTTTGCCGAAACATGCAGCTCACTGAAGAGGGCTGCGGATGGTGGTCGAAGCTTGTAGGAGCGTTAAACTAGGTATTGTGTAATTAGTTGGAAATAAATTTGTAAATTAATATGCGATCTTGCCTTTTTTTCTAGTTTCGGCTTTTGCATTCCCAATTTTTGTGAAGTTAGATCTCAGTACCATTTTAATGGGTTGTATTTAAATTATCTTTCTTCGCATATTTTTAATTGTCTGATGATGGTTCTTCGTTAAGCCGAAACGTGTAGAAAGCAATAAAAATTATAGAAATTTAGTTGTGGTCGACGTTTTGTACTTGGCTGTTACTGTTCATATGTTACAACGGAATATCATTGATAAGGTTATGTGGATGGTTCCTGTTCTCGCCACTTAAACATCCGTGACGTTCCAAGCCAGAGCACACGGGAGTTTTAGCGCTGTTCTTTTGTTTTGAGAGTATTTGGAAGTTACGGTGCTTCTGGCACTGTCTTTGGCAAGTTTGTGAGTATATATGTTTTGACTCTCTGGGCAATTATATTCTGGGATTTTATATTGAAAATTTTATTTCCGTACGTGCAGACGACTGTATTTTTTAAGTACATTAATGCATTAGACTCCACATTTTACAGAATGAGTAACAAGAAAGAATCAAGCCTTAACTCAAGAAACTGGTATAAGAAAGGCGGGAAAACACTAAAAAATATAATAAAAGGAAAGGAGTTTTCTATTTCCCCAAGGCTTTCTTTCAAATAGAACGAGACGGCTGAAGTAAATAGAGACGTTTGCAATCACAGTGACGGTTTTGATTGAACGTCGCTTCGTAATTTACTTAATGTAACTCAGCCATCTAGAAAGCTCTTTCCTAAAATACGCATATGTCCTTCCTTATGTATAAGTATAATATTATTCTTTACGGTTAAAGGTACATGAACCACAAAAAATAGATATTGGTAAGAGGTACGTACAAAAATTTAGTAATATCACAAAGAAAACTAAATTTTAATTTAATATGTCCGTCACCAACAGGTCCTGTTTTCAGGCTTTGATACTTTGCAAAAATATGTCCATGGAATACAAAATAAATACGAAATACAAAAAACTATAATTTTTTTTCAGTGGTGAAAATTCATATTATGATTTTGTGTGTTGTTAATCCTTGTAACCAGATTGATTGTTACTGTTCCAGAGCCATTTTTACTACAGCTGTGTTTTAGCCTGCAAATGGTGGCTTTATGTTCTTCCAGAATGTTTGTAGACCATAAATGGTGTCACAGGTCAAAAGGCGACTAGTGAAGGTGGCGTTGTTTTTTCCTGAATTTGTATGTGAGCCACACTCAGCGTTTTCACACGTGCCTTTAGTGTTTCAGGTGTTGCAACACCCGGAATGTAAGAGCTGGTTATATAGCAGTCGACCATGTCTCTGATTTTCCACTTACGTTACCCTGTGTCATTGATTTTAACTATCGATACCAGTCGGTTTACGTGGCTTCATACTGTTGAACAATAAGACTTAGCAGAGTATGATCGAGGTGGTCACAATTTTCGAGATTTCTTTTTCTACCGCCACGTTAGGATAAGTTTATTTAGAACTTTAAATTTCTGGATCACTTAGAATTACATGAATGTTACAGCAAACTGAATTCAGGCGACCAAATTATTCAGCTTGACGGAGTCCCACTTTGTCAAGAGGCGATTACCTTGAACGCCTGAATAGTCATGTTCAAGGACGATAAATCGGAGGAGGAGTTTGGGAACTTGACCACCTCGATCTGTGGAAGTTAGCTTCTGACACTGACTGCAAATGGATGACACGGATGATTTGGAGCAGACAAACACATCCACTCGAGTTCGGTTTTTTCAGAGAAGTGTGGGAAAAATTTGAATGCTGATGTAAAGATGTGCAGAGTGACCAGTGAGGCTTACATTGAACTTGACTGAGAATAGAGATCATTTAACATTTGCTCTTCCCTTCATATTTCATTTGTATCGTTGTTACAAAATTCATAAGCTGGTAAGGCGCACTGTAACTTTGTGGCACATGGTATCAGCTGATGTTTCATAGCTTTCTTTCACACACCGTTTCATCTAAATCTTTTATTCCACTTGTCTTGTTCTAAGGTAAACTTAATGCGCATTGAATGCTTTCGTTCTGGTGCAAATTTGGTGGCTTATTTTAGAAATCTGTAATGCCTTTATAAAATTCTGTAAGCATTTTTAATCAATTATCTTACGAGGAAATGGAAACGTTTACGCAGGTGTACGACCACTCACTCGGAAGTTAAATTTTATGTAAGTGCATTTCGAAACAAAATAATGAAGTCGGTTGTGCATATGTAGAGATTTGTCATTGTCCCCCCTCCCCCGGCCCCTCCCCCATACTACCAGCAAACAAGCAAAATAAAACCTTGTAACTCTGTAGACATGAACTGTGTGTTGTCTCCGTTAACACAAATTTATTGCTGTATATGTTAAATTATAACATTAAACGTATACAGAAGTTTAATTTTAAATATTTGGTTTATAAAATTATAAATTTACAACTTCATGGATCATAAATAGATGTGTGCTTGCGTCAGTAGCCGGTGCCCGAATTCAGTGCAGGGATTAAACACACACGCATGTCTGCAAACTAACTCACAGCAGGTCTAAAAAACATAGTTGGAGAACCGCGACCCAACACAACACAAAACATAAAAACGTACTACCTGACCGTAAGGGATCTGAATAAAATAACAGCCAGCGTCGTTATTTAAAGCGGAAATGACACAGCAAAATAAAAATAGGCATGCAGTGGATTACCGCAAGGATGGTACGCCCTCCCGGCCAGCCATAAAATGGACTGAATCAAAGATGCCACGCTCTTCGGACAGCGTACAGTGGACTGAATCAAGAATCATGCGCGCTTCAGAAGAGGCATATATTGGGCTGACTCAAGGGTGGTACGGGCTACCGGACAGGCATATAGTGAAATGACTCGAGGATGATACGCCCTCTCGGACAGACATACAGTGGACTGATAAAAGGATGGTACGCGCACTGGGACAGGCATACAGTGGAGTGACTCAAGGATGGTACGCCCTCGAGGACAAACATATAGTGAATTGACTGAAGGATGGTACGCGCTGCCGGAAAGGTATATTGTGGACTGACACCAGGGACATATAGTGGAATGACTTAAGGATAATATGCCCTCCCAGACAGACATAGAGTGTACTGACTCAAGGACAGGCCTATAGTGAACTGACTAAAGGGCGGTACGCGCTTCCAGACTGGTATATTGTGGACTGACTGAAAAATGATACGCCTTCTCGGACAGGCATATAGTGGACCGACTGAAGGATGATACACCCTCCAGGGCAGGCATAGAGTGGAGGGACTCAACATGATACTCGCTTCTGGACAGTCATGTAGCAGATTGACTGAAAGAAGATAACGCGCTCCCGGACAGGCATATAGTGGATTGACTCAGTATGATACGCGCTCACGGACATGAATGAAGTGGACTGACTCAAGTATGTTACGTGCTCCTAGAAAGGCATATAGCGATTAACTCAAGAGTACGCGCTCCCGGACAGATAAGCTTATTTTATTCTGTTTTGGCAAGTTTTAATCTTAAATAGATTACGTATTAGGAAGTAATTCATTCTATTGAGCGAAATAACACGTAGTGCTACACGCTGAAATTCGTAAAAACAAACTTTACGAAAACCGGGAAGTGTGTACAGAATACCTAATGTAAAAGGAATAAGATCGCAGTTCCTTACAATACACAGAACATTGAAAATTCTTTTTTATATTTGAACGTTTTTAAAATGGAATTAATATACTTGTCCTAGTAATTAACCAACTTAATGCATAAAATCTTGTTTTATAATAAGTTTATTAAACGCCTCTACATGTTTCGAGCACTATGTGTTCATCATCATCAGGAGGTCAAAATTGTATATACAGCATCTGGTGTCATCACACTCTGTAGGTGGCCGTCCCGTGCACAGGTTGAGAGAAGACTGGTTCAGGAACCAGTCTTCTCTCAACCTGTGCACGGGACGGCCACCTACAGAGTGTGATGACACCAGATGCTGTATATACAATTTTGACCTCCTCATGATGAGCACATAGTGCTCGAAACATGTAGAGGCGTTTAATAAACTTATTATAAAACAAGATTTTGTGCATCAAGTTGGCTAATTACTAGGATTATACAGAGATGCACGGTCAGCAAAACGTCAAATTAATCAGCATGTTTTGCTGTGTTCTAACGACCTGAAAACGGCTATCAACGATGATCAAAACATGTACTTCACAAGACTAGTTTGTACAGTAATAAATTTGTGTTGACTTTCGTGTAGAACTTCAGTGATTTACCAAACACAATGAAATGCCACACTCCAAAATTAACAAAGGCATATATTATTTTAAATTTTAAATTGAACTAGGGCATTGTTTTCAGTGTAGCAGTCTATCGGATATTCAGTGGAGCGAGTTTCAACTTGTCCCTCAAGACTTCTAGGAAGTTCTTCTCTGATAGAATCGACATTATTACATCTCAAGCATAGAATCGACTATACACGGAATTTATCCACATTTTTTTCTCAGTCAGTGATGCTGTGCTGTTACTTATTATGGATTAGCAATTATGACCCTGCTCAAGCATGCGTGAATCACCGTTTATTTAAACAAACCCGCAAATTTCTCCAGTTTATATTAACACCATTATAGTGAGGTACCTTCGTATTGTTAGAACACAGATGACTTCTGTCGAGTTAGGTACAAGATATGATTTTCATGTACTTTATTGTAAATTTCTCGTTGCGTTCAGCGGGGCGTTCTCTCATAAGTGACATTTATAATTTACATTCACAGCAGACAAATCGCAAATGATAACTTATATTACTTATACTTTTGCTGAATTATTGTCACAAAAATTTGTGTGTAAAGAGAGCTGCTCTCGCTCTCTTCCCCCCCCCCTCTCTCTCTCTCACTCTATATATAGTCACCTTACATTTTAATAAGAATCTGAGATTTTTCTTCTATTGGGAGGTATATTTGGAATTTTTCGCGGGATTTTAAAATTTCAAAATTTTTATGTATGTATGCTATGATTTCTCGCGGAATCCCACAAGAAGTTCTACAAAACCATAAGGTTTTGCGGAACCCTGTCTGGGAAACACTGCTTTAACAAAAGGCCAAGTTTGCTTCTTTCGAACTGATAGCCAGCACCATTCTAGTTACTGTGACATTTTAGTCCGTAACCTGTGGGATAAACAAGATGCCCTACATTAACATACCGGTAGCTTCTGGTGACAGAATATGCGACAAATACTAAGTCTCGGAAACTCTGTGATAAGGGACGAAACACCCAAACTTTAGTGGCAGAACCATATATTGTAAATTCTGAATTCGTAAGTTTTTTTGGGTATAGCTTTATATCTCCCAACCCATACGGATGTGTTGGCCCTGCACGGCATAAAGGTGTAAGGGCAAGTGTTGTGTAAAGGCTTACGCATGATCAAATTGGTCAATATATGTAGGTAAGTGGCTAGTTTCGCGCCCCAGCCGCTTTACCATTCTCGATATGTCGTCGTGTACCATTGAATATGAGGCTGGGTGAACCCCACATTCTGTCTTGACGCTTTGTGGCAGATGAAGATCCGTTGCCCTGCCTGGAATCGAAACAAGATTCCTCGGCTTGCCGTGTCTTAATGTAGTCACTGGACCACATAAGCTATCCGGTCACAGCGAGTGAGAAGCTCTACTGAAATCTTCAGGAAAATCTTTCTCCGAACTAGGACTGAAATCAACATTTTACGCTTGAGATGAGTGGTTAATTTGTTTTGCCGATTGAGTCCAGGAGAGAAATGGAAAGGAAAGGTCCAGGTGTCATTTAATCACTGTGCTGAGAAATTACACAATGAGATTTTACGACGTGGAGTGGGAATAGTCCCCGCCTGCTGAATGCAAAGTGGGTATGTTGCTGTTGAATGAGCAAGCACTCCTGAGAACAGCTGTGTGAAGACACGCCATGATACCGTTACCTGAACTGCTTCTCCTTCGAACGAAATGCTGGATGGAGGACAGTGCATTTTTGGAGGATGACAGGACAGATATCCACAGCAACGTGTATGACGACCTTCACTTTCTGTGAGACGCTGTGTGTAGACAGGAATGTAATTAACTGCTCGCTCTGAAAACATGGTAAAAGCTGACCCCAAGGGGATAAGGAGAAGTTGTTTAAGTGCATTTGACCGGGTTACTTTGTATTCAAAAAGGGTAACATTGTAAGTTTCGAAAATAATTGCTATGAATTGCTTAGTTAACAACCATATTAAAGTTATTTGCATATAAAGAAAAGCATGCCAAATGCACCGCACTTACCAATCTGCAAGATGTTCTTCATTATCTTCACAGTATTTGGCATCTGTAAATAAATGTGGAAGGTTTATAAACTCATTTGTACTTCTTTCACAGAAAAAGAAATTGCTCTACTCGCCAAATATACTGGCAAGCACACGGACGGGGAACTTCGTCTGTTGCTGTTTCTGCTATGTACAGTCGAAACTGAGTACACATCATCATAAGAAATTAGTCGGTTTTATTGTTAATGGCATGTGTATCAGACAGAAATAACAAATATTTTCGAAGATGCAAATTTTTATGTCTCTTCAGGGCTGATAATTCCATTCAACAATACTGACAACACCTGTACAGGCTAATACAAAGAAAAGCAGCGGGATATGTGTTATGAGAAATCTTCTAGGATTGTAATAGAAGTTACATGGGACGAATTGGTAGATCCTTAAGACAAAATATATTCAGCTTATTTGATATATTATTTCCAGTCAACTATAGTCGGTTTGAAAATGGCATGTTTAAAACAACGGACGCACTTACGATCCTATTGATAACTCCATGGAATTCGCTGTGTGCTCCAAAAAAGGACGGAGAATGAATACTCTAAAAAAATACATATTTTTTAGTATAGGCCTACTTACGGATAAAAAAATGGCTGAGAGCGAATCCGAATGTTCGAAATTATACATTAAATCTTTGCCACGCATGCGTACATTACACGTGCACTGCGTCACGATTTTCCACCTGCAGTGATTAGAGAAAAAATCGATCATTTCTGCCCAAGACACACTAAATTTCTCAGGTATTTATGTGTAGATAATTACAACTCACATGGAAGTGAATATTAACAGGAAAATAAATGAATTGTATGTGTGGACTACACAATTGAATGAACTTTTAAAAGATTTGTGGAGTTCTGAATTCTAAAATCAATATATTTTGGTTTTTTGCACTTATAAAATAATTAAATCTAATAATTTAGGACTTTTGTATATATAATTATTATATTTGTTTATATATCCCCTGTATTTCACATACACATATTTTGTGCGCAGTAAGTAAAGGAAAGACGTTACACTGTAGAGTACGTACAGTACAGCATCTTCCATTAGACTTCGGTTAAAGAGAGTTGGAATTGTATCTCAACCGTCAGTGTTTACATGGATGTTTGAACACAGTTCCGCAATAAACTTCAGACGATCTGTGCACGACTGTTATTTGCTATTTTTTATTTCTGTTTCGTTCAACTATTATTCAGTGTTCTCAGCTCAGGACTATTTTGCTTCAGTATTTCTCCCATTGTTGTCTTGCGTTTGTATTCTATAACGTTGGAATTAGCTGGTCTTCTGTCTCACCTAAAAGCATGTATGACCCGCATTCTTATGAGATGCTGTACTTGCCAGTGCCAGTTTCTGTGCCTGTTGCTTTGGTTAAATGGTACCAAGGGCCTGCGATCTTCGCTTATCTGGATTTTACGCAGCATTGATTACTAGTACCAATTGCTGTGTACGCTGTTTAAAATCTCAGCATTGCGAAGTCTATCTCACTGACAGAGCGGCGGAAGCGTGCAATCACGCACATGCCTTCGCGTGCTCTGAATGCTGTACTTATTCCAAACCGTCTTTCCATTCTGATCTTACCGATATCTTCAGGATGTAAGGCACTACCACGGTATATTTCGCAGTTTCCTGATGGCTGGTTTCTATGTTTGACTGTTCTGTCTTCGTTCTGAAGGGATTTGTATGGTTATGCTTTTCTTAACAATGTGATTTTTCACATTTACCTCTCTTCAAGCTTTCTTTCTTTCTTTATATGGCTGTGGCTCTGTTTAATAAGCATTTTGGCCGTGCCACCGTTCACACGGTCATTCGCAGGACTCTCAAAGCGGAGGACCAGCTTCGATCTCATATGGGATATGTGATGGAAAAAGTTGCACTGAGACCATTTTTTTCTTCCAGTATTTCGGATTTTCTGTGTCATCATTCCGCCAGTGCTCCATACTCATTTCCATTCACCTATAATCTTAACAATTGACAGCATCAGTAGGCACAACACTTCCTTCTGTCTTCTAGGATCTGCTTATACCTTGCTTAGTAATGTGCATGTGACGGTACGTATGTGCAGTATGGCTTGTATTGATGGTGTTGCTTGTGTCGTATAATACAAGGAGGGTCAGTACTTTTAGATGTTTTTGTTGACAGCTTGATTGTTGACTTTAATTCATTGATGCCTACATCAGAGGGATGCTCCTGTTGTCGCTAGTGCCGGGTTCTTAATCAGAAATCCTTAGGTGTGGGGACAGCGTGACTTATTAAATTGAAGTATGGGGTTTTATTTTGGAGAGAATTCAACCGCAGTCCAGAAAAGAGTATACGGCGTGGTCCTGCTGGTTTAAAAGTAGTGTGTGCTAGCTACCTACGTCAAAAGTTTCCTTTTGTGTAACATTCTTAGGCGGGCCGCATGTTGTAAGTCTGGGAGTGAGACGGTATTTAGATAAAAGTCGCTGTATGATGAAGTGGCTAATATATATACACGTGAATCATATTTTAGATCTGAAGACAGTTTGTACCTGACAAGTGTTTTCAAATTTTTTTAATGCACGTGTTGCTTATATCTAGGGACAAGAGTGAACCCTTTATCAATCCAGCTGTTAAACTCGCAGAATTATTCATCTTCAGCGCCTGCTGCAAGCACAGTTATAGGTTCTGTTTTTGCATCTATCGCAGGAATCATAATTCGTCTGCGTATTTCTGTGCCTCCATGACCGTTCGTTCTGTGGACAGGGTTTAGTCGACTGGGATATTCGTAAAGAGGCTAGCCAAGGTGTCTTCCTTCTATTTCCGTATTTTTAAACTTATGTATAAATTGTTTTGAGTTTTTTCGACGAAAGAATTTGTGATCACTGCGACAGAGGACAGGATTTTCAGTACGTATTTTGCCAGATGGCGGCATGGGTAATGTATTAAATGAAATAGAGTCCTTAGGGTCATTTCACTTTTGTGTAGCTTCGAAAGAATGCGTAGGTGTGGTGGTTTCTTGTGATGTGGTGTGAGGCTTGATCTTAATTTGTTTGTGATAGTGTATATTTAGCCTCCTCTATAATTTCCTTTCAATTGTTTTATTGTGCTTTCGTTAAATTTCCTGTATTTCCCAGGACAGACGAGACAACATCTGATACTGTGTATTGTTTGCTCTACAAATGTCGCATTCTTCTTGTCTGGTAAGATCTCAACTAAAGGAAACTCTTACCTTAATTTAGACATAGACTTAATTTCTACTGAGGGACGTTCGGTTTCACCGGTTTGGTGGCCACGAGATTTTTTGCATACTCTTCATTTTTATTCTTGACTCTTTGCAAGGTGGAGGCTTTGAGCTGTTTTTTGTATCGTTACGGTGTCCAGTTTAGGTATCTGCGTTAGAATGACAGCGAAGGTTAAGCCATTACTCAGAACACAGAGCACACGTCTTTCCAAGACGTGTATGCAGCCTTTGGTTTCTGTATACTTCCGCAGTATTTAGTGTCTTCGTTAATACAATGTTTGACTTTATTCCTTAGAGTTTGCTTTATAAGTGAAACGAATAAAAAAATTTTGTACGTTTTGTGGAAAACACGTAAAACTTTCCCCATCTGGCAGAGGTTTATTGACAGCCTTCTAACCTTCACCCTTCTTAAGTGTTTCAGGAGTAAGAAAAGCTTCTTTATTAATAAAGTCGATATCAATTTTGTGACCATTAATATTTCGTTATCTTACAATGTCGGACGTTTTTTAACTTTAAAAGGTAGAACAGATTATTATTATTATTATTATTATTATTATTATGCAATATGTATGTCTCCTGTCACAGGCATTTCTTCCTGGTACTACTCTTGAACCAGCGGTGATCCCCACCGCTCAGGCTTCAAGCTTCACATTGCAGTACTTTCCGTATTATGTGTGATGTTCCAAGTATAGCTGTCTTTTGTAGTGAATCTATCGAGTG
>Ga0136643_10005801_pt1 | contig 17533 bp, 12 predicted proteins | sample TergutLab28metaG_FD_96883 | JGI IMG/M metagenome (GOLD analysis project Ga0136643, IMG submission 96883) | Labiotermes labralis P1 segment gut microbial communities from Petit-Saut dam, French Guiana - Lab288 P1 (version 3) (version 3) | ecosystem: Host-associated > Arthropoda: Insects >... | reverse complement strand
TGTGTGTGTGTGTGTGTGTTTCAAAAAATTTATTTCTGTGAATGTATAACTAGAAATTTTATCTTTTATTTGAAAGAAGCCCGGTTTGACTCGTCTATGTGTCCAAAGGTTTCTATCTGTGTCCTTAAATAATTTCTGTCTAAGCCTTCCAAGCCTCAATAAAAACGTAGGTGGATAATTTCGCAAAAGACGCGATATTTACCCACTTTAACTACAAAGTATTTTATAGGAAGTGGTCATGACCCGTTATCACATCATGATAAAATATTCCGCCATTTTATTGACCCCTAAATATTGAGGGTAGGTGAGAATAAGACAGTCGTAACTTTGGGATTGGGTGTGAATCTGCCAACTCATGCAATTACCCAATCATTCGCCAGGACGGAATAAACCCCCGAAAATATAATACGTATACGCACGGATCACACGAGGTTCTTCTCGGATCGGTACAGAAGGCGTAACTGCTTAACCTGTCTCCTGTATTCAATGCAAAATTGCTGGAACTACACCCGACCTAAATCTGGAAAACCAACCCCTATCTTTAAAAGTTCAACAAGAATTTCAATCTAACAAATGCTTAATATTTCGAAGACGAAAATTAAATATACACGTATTACTTTTAAATACGCAGTTCCTACCGCAAAGTAAACGCCCACCATATTTAAGTTATTCATGACTTTGTATTGTTTATACCTTGTATATTCTTACAATCAATATATTCACCAACAAATGCACTCAATAAAATAAAATTCATTACAATTATTAAAACTCTTACATGTTTCGACACCGGTGTGCCATCCTCAGGGATTTATAGGAAAGAGGATTATGAGCCTAACACGTTAGTCTAGCTATTATAACGCCCGTAATGAAATGTTTGAAATGTTAAAATTCTGCAGTATGTAAAAAATGGTAAGTGTAAAAATTACAGTATTGTTTGTTATTACAACATTTTGTACGTCGTTAAATAGTGAAAAGTCTTTACTAAGGAATTTTTCCTTCTGAAGTATTGAAAGCGTTCACAGTACATGCGTAATTGTAATCTCGTTTACGTCCATAGGAAAGGTGTGGCCTTCCTTCTTCGGATTCTCAAGAAACGGAATTTAATGCTTATCCGTTTTCCCGAATTGTATAAAAATTGGTAAGTAAAGGTGGGGATTTTGAATAGAAATTTTGTTACGCCCCTAAAAAAGTAAGGTATTTACTATTCCAGGTTTCTACATAAGTCATAATACCCAGGAATATTTTGTGGACATCTTCTATCCTGAATTTTATCAAAATTATAATTATGGTCATTTTGTAACCATTTCACTTACGCCCCTTTATGAAGTACAGTTGTCACCGAATCGATTGTAAATATTGGCTCTACCAGGTTTCTACTTTTTGATGTATTTTCAAAAGAAATGCTTTCTCTTTTAATGTTAGAATTTTATCCTGCAGTCTGGTAGCGTGATGTGGCTACGGATGTTAACGAGAGAGGCAATGTACGCTTTATGCGGATGGACAGAAGGACAGGCGGATAGACATTACGAGGCTAATAATCGCTTTTCGCAATATTGCGAATGCGCCAAAAAAAAACGAAATAATCTGTTTTTTTTTATGTTTGTGTGACCGTGCGTCACAGATACAATAATATAAACAGCCAACTAATGCGACAATAACAAATTTTATTGATAATTACAATCAGCTCAACATGTTTCGGGCGATAATTTCGCCCATCCCCAGGAGCACTAGACTGTTTACTGCTTGTGGTATAATGCACCGACGATGTTGCTGGCAGGCAGCACCGTCGGTGCATTTTACCACACTCTAATGCTCCTGAGGATGGGCGAAATTATCACCCGAAACATGTTGAGCTGATTGTAATTATCAATAAAATTTGTTATTGTTGCATCTAGTTGGCTGTTTATATTTACTGAAATAATCTGTAAAATGCTGCAAAAAGAAAAAAAAAAGAAAAAGAAAAGCTGTAAGACAGGAATATTAAGTCAAAGGATTATTACCAGTGAACAGGCTACGGTCACCTGGCGTTTACGGCAAGTGGTGAAAAGTTTTATTGAACATTTTTGTATTACGGAATTGTGGGACCCTTTTAAAAATATTACTGCGTGTGCCTCCGTATAATAGTCTCATATTTCCCCTACATCTGAAAGCCAGGTTCTCCACCGTTAACCTTAATGTGACCTATCCTCTGGTGACTACCAGTGTGGAGACCTTATCGGGAAGTGAGGTCTAGCGGAATGTTACACAATGCCGCAAAATACCGTTTCGCTAAACCTAACCTCGGCCTCAGGAATGGCCACTGATCCATGCTGTTGTCACTTAGTCTCTATGTACTCTGTAGTAATTGTGTGGAACTATGTGGAGAAATCAAAAATAAAACTAGGCTGTACCCAATAAATATCTCTAAATTAGTGTTTTTTTTTAGTCCCAAGCGAATGCAGAGAGAGACGTTTTCATGTAGGTCACAGTCTCTTTCCCATTACATTTTATTCCTCATTTTAGAAAATGTATTTTTTAATTCCGTCTAATGTTAAGGAATGACTGAAATTTTATAGCGTCGTTTAATGACGGACATCGTATCCGCTATTCATTTATGGTTCGCAAAGACTTTCACTTTTCTGTGTTGAACACAAATACGTTATGCCAGACGGTAAAGTGACTTTCTGAATTGTAAATATTTCTTTACCTCGCATTGATGCTTCACTGTGAGAATAAAACCATCGAGTGTACATGTAGTTATGTGAATTTATTAAAATCGTAAAGTCACATAACTTCATACGAACTGGTGGTGTTTTTCTCATAATGAATTTCTAATTACGTTCCAGGCAGTATTTCTTACAGAAGATATTCTCACATTCTTTATCTTGAATTCCCGCAACCAGAAATCAAGAAAAATGTCTAAACATTTTGTGTTTGAAGTAATAAGATCATAACCGAAGGCTTCAGCGACATAACTGGTAACCTCTTCCCATGCAAGTCGCAGGAAAGACTTCATTGCTTTTTAAGGCGCTTTTTATTAGTGCAGCATGAAAGGAGGTTATGCTTTCACGTTTTGGGGTTATCATGTCAACATAAATCACTGGGAGTGGTTTAAAAGTTCTGTGTTATTTATACGGACTGACAGAAATCAAGGGATTTAGCGCACGAAATCAAAAATATAGAGAGTAGTTTAGGAGGAGATGTCAATATTAGGAGTATTACCCTTCACAAAGCTTTTGTATTTGTGGATTCAAATAGCTTTATCTGGGTAACCTTTCGTAATTAGACGCATGTCCATACGAACTTTTTTTTCTTACATTGAGCGTTAATGTCCCTTGTTAGAATATTGATCTTCCCTCCTGAATCAGTGTGTATTTATCTTTTAGTGGTTTTGACATAAGGACTGCATTGCTGGCGTAGGTAAGAAGCACACACAGGGTTGGAGTATAAATAAACTACCCTTGGACTGAAGAGTGGCTATATATTTCCTCTAAGACATGCTTGGAGTAAGTTCAGGTATTCTTCTACCTCTTATGGCATTACAGTCCATGATGGACGTTAGCCTCTTCCAGTTTTAGAAGCTTCTCAACAATTATTTTTATGGGATGGGTTTGTCAGCCTCGTGCCCAGGTCCAAATCTGCAGGACCAGGCTACCCATTTTTGTGTGGGCCATCACATTTGAGCTGTCTGACGTGGGAGGCCCTACCAGCAGCTACGCTACGGCCAGCATAGCTATCAGGATTATATGAACACACAAGCACCACCACTACATCAAAGTATGAATACCTTCGAGGAGATGTTTTGGTTACAAAGAACAAATTGAGAAAGCGCCATACATTACAAGAATATTACAATAATATTCGTTCCCAATTTCGTGGTCACTCAGTTTCATACAAATGATACTGGATGTAAAACGGCTATAGCTGCAACATATCTGGGGAAATAGCCGGGTCAACCTGTGTCCGGGGATCATACATACGGAGATCTGATCTTCTAGTTTGGGTGGGAAAGGGGTTGACACCTCTCCATAAAACACCAAATACTTCGAAACCTGAAGAAAAGCTACAGAATTAGAAGTCAACGGAAAATGTATGGACAACGGAATGTGGAAATGTATTTTGGTACATGGACTGTCAGAACAAGAGACAAAGCTGGATCCATAAATCTCCTAATATAACAACAACAACAACAGCAACTTATTGCGTGTAAAATAAAAATAACAACCCTACAAGAGATACGAGAGATAGGAAAATGTCGTAATGAATTTAAAGACTCGCACAATTTGCGGCAGAGGAAATGGGGGGGGGGGGGGTCAACAGAATTTGCTGTAGCCTTTTTGACAGTTAAACGGCTGATAAATGGCAATGTGAGTTTTAAACCTGTCTACGAGAGGATCTGTACTGTGAGAATTAAGACAAAATTCTTTACATAGTTTTTTTACAGTGATTAATGTCAATGCTTCTATGGATGATATGGAAAACGAAGTCAAGTAAGGGTTTTGTCAATAACTGGAAAGAGCCAATGATTCAGTACCAACCAGTGACACAACAGTTATTTTAGATAATCTGAATGCGAAAGTCGGAAAAAAATAAAACACAGGAAATTCAAGTGCACACGGTCTGCATGATATAACAAACGGTAGTAGAAAATATTGACTTTAGAACCAGTAAAAACCTGGTGATAAGTTCAAAACGTTTCCCACATCAACACGTCGCAATGTAACGTGGACAGCACCCGATGACGCACGTTTTTAATCACAGTTAACATATCTCAATAAATAAGCACTTTGCAAATTATATATTTGAGGAACGTCACTTTGATGTGCCAACTTTGAGCCTGACAGATACTGGGCCCGATTTAAATTAAAATAAAACCAAAAATAAAAGTCACGTGAAGGTAGAAGATATTCCGAGCTTGACGCATCTTGCGTCAAAGAGAATAGAAAGTTTAAAAAAATGCAATCTAAAATTTCCGACAGACTCACGCAAAAAAGTTCCCCTTGGAGGATTCGTTTGAAGAGGTGTGAAAGAGAGTAAAGTCTAATGTTGTGACAACGGCCAAAGAGACGTTAGGTTACCGAGGAAAATATAATTATAATCCACGAGAATTATTTGACAGGGACTGTCTGAAAATCTTAGATTTTAAAAACAAGAAATGTGGAATGTATAGAAAGAGGAACTATAAATAGGCAAGGAGCATACAAAGAAGCAAAAAATATAGAAAATAAAATATGTAGGAGAAATAAGCGTGAATTTTTTAAAAGCCGGCTACTTCAAATGGAAGAAGATTTTAAAACTGGCAACACAGAACAAGCTTATATGCAAGCCAGAATCCTAAAAGGAAAGGACTATAAACACACGACAGACTGTTAGAAATAATAATAGGTAAATAATTGGGGAAATAATAAGAAAAATGATTCAGATACATACACATATGAATAGATCAGAGGGGAAGAAGTATGAGATGGAATCACCAATCTTAGAAAAGGTCCAAAAATATGTGGAAAATCAAAAAATAAACAAATTACCAGGAAGTGGTTTTATACCATTTACATTATTGAAGGCAGAAGGAGGGGAACTGTAAATAATTCTACATCAAATAATGATCAAGTTATGGGAGGAAGAAAACAAACCAGATGACTGGAAGAGAAGCAACATACGTCCTGTTAGCAAAAGGAGTGATGCATTTTTTGTAGTAATTAAGCATCTTACAAGATTTTAAATGCAATTCTGAAAATAATGTTGGATTCATTTTGTATTGCATATTGTGAAAACACTAGGTTGGTTTTCGATTAGGAAGATCTACAACTGTTACTTTATATACTGTATAAAGTAAACCTGTATACTATAAGAAGGCGTTGGAGATGTGTGGAACATACTGTAGGTACCCACATGATATTTGTAGATTTTAGACACACGATTGCATACTAAGATAGAATTTACAGACAGCCTTATTGATACTTGGATTACCAGTCAAACTAGTCAGTTAATAAAAGTCGCCATAACAGATACGTCTAGTCAAGTCAAAATTCAGGAGGAGCCAACGGATAAAATTCTTACAACACAAGGGTAACAACAGGGTAACAGAATGGCCGCACATCTTTACTTTTCAAAACTGAAGTATGTTGTAAGACAGATTAACTTAGAGAAAAATAATAAAATATCCTACAAATCATCTCCGATCGTGACGTATGCCGACAATGTAATTACTGTACCCAGGCACGTAGCTTTGGATAGAGAAATTTTCGATGATTGTATGGGTGTGAGAAAAGGACCATCAATTAAAAAAAATCTGGAATGGCCATCGATTATTCTGATTGAACGATACTGAGATGAATATAGTGAAGAGTAAAAGAAAAAGACAGATAGAGAATAATGGACTATACAAACTGTATAATAAACCACGCATATCGATTGGTGATAAGTTGAAACGGTTACAGTAGGCTGGACATATTGAACGCATGGATAGCAAACGCATGCCAAGGAAGTTACTATGCAATACATTCGGTGGCGAAAGACCTGTAGGTAAACCTAAAAGAATATGGAATGAGGACGTAGAGGAGGATCCCAAGATATTGGGCATAAGAAATTTGAAAAGATGTACAATGGACAGACAAGCGTGGAGAATCTGTATAGAATAGGCCAAGGCCCGACATCAGGCTGTTGCGCCGTGCAAGAACAAGACCAAGAAGCGGCTACAGCGTAATGCTCGCTATTTACTTCCACCAGAGCAGCGGTTAGCTCTACCCTCAATTGTACGGACGGTATTTTATCTCAGAGAATATTTTATCATATTTCACGTGTGTTGAATACTTCGTGGTCACGCTGTTTCCAAAACGAAACAGCAGTAACTGCCAGAATAACAATAGTAGTGGAAACAACAACAACAACAACAGCAACAACATCAACAACAACATCAACAACATCATCATCATCAACAACATCAACAACAACAACATCAACATCATCATCATCAACAACATCAACAACATCATCATCATCAACAACATCAACAACAACAACATCAACATCATCATTATCAACAACAACAACAACAAATTACTTAAATAAAAAATCATTCAGTTTACATTCCCAGAAATTTTTATTGAAGAAATATTCAAATGTTGGTACTGTCAGTTCGTTTACACAACTGATCAAATACGTCACCAGTTCTATAAAAGAACGCCCCTGTCCTGTCAGCGTGTAGGGCAGTCCGCAGTTAGGGGATGCTATATTCTAAGTAAAACAGCGATTTCTTCCATCCTAGTCACGGCAGCACGCTGAAATATGTATTTCACGTACCGTTGCTGAAGGCAAGTGACACGCGCTGTAACATATGCGTATAAACAATGTAAGCGTTGTAAATAATGTATTGGGCAATGAAACATGCAGCAAGCAACATCGTAACATACTGGACAGTATCCTGATAACTGATTGCTACAGTGTTACTGAATAATGACTAGTGTGCATTGGCGTTGGCAGTATTCTTCTTCTTCTTCTTGCCGATCTCAATCGCCATGCGGTTTAAGGCGTAGGTCTCCGGGCCCTCGATTTCTGGGATTGCGGGCTCGAATCCCGCTGAGGCCATGGATATTCGCTCTTGTGTTTGTTGTGCATTGTGTAGGTAGCGGCCTCTGCGACCAGCCGATCATTCGTTCAGAGTAGTCCTGCCAGATGGTGTGTGTGCATGTGTGTGTGTGTGTGTGTATGTAATCTATAACTTCAACAACGAAGCGGCCTAGAACCGATTTGGGCTGTTGAGCCACATTTATTATTATTATTATTATTATTATGGTGATGAGAAAGGGGAGTGATAATATGAGAGATAGTGGAAGTGGTCGTTAAAACAGGAAGGAGGCAATTTTAAAATATATTTCCTTGCAAGACCCGAATAGGCCATAAGAATTTTTCTGTTTCGGTTGGAGAATTAGCGTCCAGAAGGAAAACTACCCAATAAATATTAATTCCTCCTTATGTAAGAATCTGCAGTTGCAGAGGAAATACTGTACTTCGAAGATGCTTGATGTCAATTTAAGGGAAATGTAGAATAGTTTGGTTCTTCCACTATACGACACTGTAAGGACCTCGAAGGTCATAAACTTTGTGCCAACGAGAGAGCGAATTGCCCAGAAATTTAGTGAGAGTGTCTAGATTTATTTGGGAACTTTAGCTCCTTAATTTTTTAGGGATTTTTTATTTTCTCTCCTTCAAGTAAACATATAGAAAACTGTCAAGGAATTTAGATTTGGTCCAGTTTTGGCCATGATGATTCTTCCTTAAGTTTTGAAAGGAACGTCTTATGGAAAACTTTATAAAACCTTTAGGTCCCCATTGTTGGTGTAAATTTGGCAAGATTTTTAGAACAAATTCTGTCTGTTGCTATATCACCCATATCCTGTCATGAGAGGGACAAACGTATTTCTCAGGAAACTCATGTAGTGTAGACATTAGCGTTCATTAATACCTTCATGAGCGTGAGGCATGTGTATAGAGAAACGTGAAAATGCGCACCAAACTGTGACTTTGTACGTGTTGTGGGTCAGCAAAGGCAAGCTGTGGATTTTGTGAAGGCCAGATTCTAATTTTTTTTTCCCTGAAATTCTCCTTCCACTCGGAAGTTTAGCTGGGATTTAAAACATGGGGCATCCACAATATCCGGGCTTTTCTCAGTTTGCAGTCCACAATCATGCTCATCAGTTTTACCTTTCGCTTTTTCGTTCTTTGATAACTGCTGCCTTAGACTTTGTTGAAAACGATATTTTTTTTTTGCATTACACTTTTGGAACGCTGCTTGCCGTGGTAAAAGTCAAGTACTTTGTATCGGACTTCTTATTATTGACCCCCACCGTTTCATTAATAGCATTTCTTCAGTATAGTGCTACTTTACGTCCCTTTGCACGTCAGTTACCTACACATTTTTTTTTCAAACTGAGAAGGTGGTACATATTATTACACAATGGTGCAATACAAACAATAAATTCCTAATGATATGCAAAAAGCCGTCAAAAGAACAAAATTATTTACGACAAATACCCCTCTTGTCGATCGTGTACGACGCTCTCTTGAAACTGAGTTTTGCTTAGACAAAAATACTCGCGTACACCTGATGTGTGTGGAAGTTTCCTGTTATTATTTTCAATAAGAAAGATATATTTTATTTTCCTAATAGCGTGTTCACTGATTATTTATCATTGACCTATGCGACCAATAAAATATTACAATTACACCATAAACACTATAAGTACTATAAACAGCATTCAAGGTAAATATAAAGTTCTCATGGTAAGGATTAGTCACAAAAATAGTAATAGAAAAGAAGCAAAGTCAGTTTTCTATCGTTTTTGTCCTGGCCTTCCAGTATCGCCCACACTCTCGCCAATTAAATAGTGCGGTACATTGTCCTAAGTGGTTTCTGTCCGTGGGTTCGAGGAGGCTGCATAGCGTGCAGTAGGGGTCAGGGCGGATTGCAGTGTGGTGAAGGTGTGTACCCAGACAGTAATCGTGCCCAACGCACAATCGAAAATCTGCAACTGCCTTTCTTCTTGGCCAGCCTGGTATTTTGGTTATTTCTTTTTTCCTTGGTTTTTGGGATAACTTTGTCTCTAGTTCATGTCTGTGTACACTTTGGAACACCTGTTTTAAGTGTAGTTTAATAGAATGATAGGATGTTTCTCTAATATTTGTTTTGTAATTTTCGCACCCTTTTTGACCAGTGGATCGGCAAGTTTGTTCCTTACGATTTGGCAGTGTCCTGGTATCCACTGCAGTGCAATTTGTTATGTTTTGCCTTAAGTTGTCATATTAGGACCTGGCAGCAGTCTCTGGCTTCTGTTGATATCACAGTTTCTGTTGATCCCGCAGTTAGTAATTGCGGACTTTGAGTCGGAAAAGATAACGACTCTTTAAAATTTGTTCTGGTGTAGGTTCAGCAGACGTAGTGCAGTGCGTATGGCTTCAATTTCTCCATGAAAGGCAGTTGAGTGCTCTCCCAGTGTCATATAGGAGGAGAAAAGTTAACAGTAAATGCCAGCACCAGCATTTATGTATCCATCCATTTGAGAGCCACCTTTGAAAATGTGCAACCACTTGTCTGCAGGGTACCTGGTGTTCACTGTTTCCAGAGCCAGTGCCTAAGTGTGTCTGTTCCTATTTCTCCCTTTACTATGTTTTGTTGCAGGTTTAGGTAGCATTCAAATTACGTAGTTCACTCACCAGCAAATGCAATGTGTACTAACGTGTTTAAAAGTTTTAAATTTACATTAAAATACACAATAATATCGCTCCTATATGTTTCCTTCTTTAATGACCATCATCAGGGAGCTTTATCTATTCATAACTAAAGTTATATTTATGTTAAAACACTCAGTAAAATAGTTTTACCTAATTTATATAACGACGTAATTTTACCAAGTGTTTACCATAAATATAACTTTAGTTAGGTACATACAAAGTTCCCTGATGATGGTCATTAAAGACTGAAACATGTAGGAGAGATATTATTGTGTATTTAATGTAAATTTAAAACTTTTAATCAAGTTAATAAATAGTGCATTTGTTGATGATTGAACTGCGTAGATTTCAAAATGCACGGTGTAACGATAAACATTAGCATTCAACTTGTCCGACGTCGAATGCTACCTACACCTGCAACAAAACATAGTAAAGGGAGAAATAGGAACAGACACACTTGGCTTTGGAAACAATGAATTTGCGTTAAATACAAAGTACTTGTATGGGATGACAATTACCCTGCACACTTGGATTGATGCCTAATTTTTCTCCATATTCTCATTAAGGTAATTAGAAGTATATCTTCGATGCTGTCAGGTGCATATTGCAGGGTCTTCAGCTGGTGGATTAGCTGTGGAAATAATGGCACAACAGCGATAAAGGTACTGCGTAATTGTCGAACCCAAAGGATCAAAACGTCTGAAGTCAGCAGTTACTCGGGACTCTCGAACCAGCCCCATTAAATACCATTTCCTCATCTTTGGAATATATAAATATATTGATGATCTTCACAACTATAAGACAGCAAGTTATTTGAAACTAATCTGAAGAATTTTGACGTTTTGTTGACCGTGCATCTCAGTATATTTATCTCAGTATTTAACCAACTTCATGAACAAAATTTGTTTCACAATAAGTTTTATTTCATGCCTCTACATGTCTCGAGCACATGTATTCATCATCAGGAGGTCAAAATTGCATTACACAGCCTCTGGCATCATCACACATATAGGTGGCACGAGACGGCCACCTATAGGTGTGATGATACCAGAGGCTGTGTAATACAATTTTTACCTCCTGATGTTAAGCACATGTGCTCGAAACATGTAGTGGCATGAAATAAAACTTATTGTGAAACAAATTTTGTGCATGAAGTTGGCTAAATACTGAGATAAATACTCTGAAGAAGACACGTGAAAAGCATATAATAGATGCGATAAAAATATGAAAGAAAATATAGATAAGGCGAAAAATATCTGATTGTACATCACAACGCTTGAAAGAGTCTAGCCTGTATATGAGAATAATTTAACACCTTAATTAACATTTAACAGTGAACAGATTACATTTAATGGCTAATTACTTAGCAATTACGCTAATCGTAACAATCTTTACCCACACTTCCACTTTCACTGGCAATATCAACCTGGTTTTATGTGCGACTACGGCAAGCACGAAGTTCTGCAAGTTACGAAACATTCCAGGAGAGACGACAAAACCACAGCGCTACAAATCTACAGAACACCTGCTTGCTTCCACATTTCATTGCACTAATCCTTTTGAAAATAAAAACACATTCCTGGAATCTTGCGCCTCAGTGTAATATTATTAACTTCGAAAGTAATTTATGAAGGTTTGTTACGTGGTTTACGAATTGTGTTCACGAGATGAAACATTAGAACTGTTTTTTGTGCCATTATTTTCGAGAGAGGTCTGCGAATGTTTTATATTTGCCTCTCACTACACTTTTACTGTAATCACAACACTTACTTGCTCACAAAATGTAGAAAATACCGAATTTATTCGCCAGTTATTCATCTGCTTCGTGAATGATCTGCTTCTTTCGACAGGTGTTGTCTAGCTGTGACTGTTCATCAGTTTCTTGATTGATAACACAGATTAAATAATATATAATTAAGAATTCACAACATTACAGCTAAAGCAGCATTGTAATTTGGAAGTTAAGCCTGGATACTGAAGAAAAGAGAGGAACAACGTTTAGAAGCAGCAAGATGAAATTTTTGATACACTTACTTGGAATAAAAAACTAGACGAAGAAAATAATCAATGCATTAGGGGAAAAATGGGAGCACAGAACATAGTGAAGGAAATAAAACAGTACCAGGAAAAGTGGTTACAACACGTACAGAGGATGGACACAAATAGTATACCAAAACATGCACTACAATATCAGCCAAAAAGACGAAGGAACATAGGACGACCGAGGAAGAGATGGAGGGACCAACTTCATCTTGATTAAGGAACAGGAAACACTCCTAAACCTTCATGAACATGATGATGATGATGATGATGATGGTGGTGGTATGTGACCATATATATGAGCACCATGAAGGATATATTTCTGTACCTCGCTAACGGGAAAGAAGCACGTTATTTGAGCAGCAAAACTAAATTCAAAATTTACTGACATTTTAAATGTTGTGGCATCCCCCCCCCCCTTTTACAAGACACACAAACAGCACTAAGCAGATAATCAGGAACGTCGGACTTCATTATTGAAATGTGTAATTTAAATGCCAATTGAAATTTTACACAACGCATGGTGTGGTCTGATCATGGGCACAGACGAGATTCGAACACGACCTATGCATAGAACAGAGATTGAAACCTTCCCATTAGCAGAAACACGGAACAAGTTTTTTATGTTTATGAATTTTATGTTTTTGGTTCCGTGCATCGCTGATCTATAATTGTCCAACGAGATGCAACACAAAACAGTCTATTTATTATTCTGAAAGTTCACTTCACATGTTTCGGGCGTCAACCACACCCGTCGTCACGAATACACAAAACTATAACTACAGCCTCCGGTACTTGTGCAGCTACTCCCTCCAAAGTGCCCAAATTGGCCACGTTGGAGGGAGTAGCTGCACAAAAAACATAATCATTACCGGAGGCTGTAGTTACAGTTTTGTGTACTCCTGATGATGGGTGTGGTTGACACCCGAAACATGTAGAGTGAACTTACAGAATAATAAATAGACTGCTTATTGTTGCATCTCGTTGGACAATTATTAATAAAGATCAGCGATGCACGGAACGTGTCTTTAAAATTATCCGATACGAAAGAACATTGAAAGAGCTCGACAGATTTTTTTAAAATTCGCTAATGTGGTGTGTGTTGAGGAAATTGTAGGTTGTTAGGAGGCAAACTTGATAGGCATTCCGCAGGGTTGAAGACATTGCAAAAAGAAGTAGGCTGGATCATGGGAATTTCATGCCTATGCTGCAGATACTCGCAGGCCCACTGACTAAATGTAAAGGATTGTTTCACCTAACCGCCATCGGCCTTATATAAACATGTTTATATACATGGTTTTACTATATATAAAATTATTGTTATTGTTCTGTTTACCTTTTATCACTGTATAGGTACCAACTGCAAATATCACAAGCTGACGAGACTCATCAAACTAGGCCCCACTGCTTTATATAAAACTCTTTTGTTTCATTCTATGGGACATGAACTTTTAACGAAGCCTGTTTCTCTCTAACTGCAGCTATCAAATTGCAATAGCCTATAGCACGATAACAAAGATAGTTATGGTCGAGGCATTTATGTGTCCCGCAATGAGGTTTATTTCATATCGGGACTGCATGCATAAATGGCCCGAAGAAAGATAAAAGTTTAGAAAATATTGGCTTGTGATCCTGAAGTGTCTGAATCGAATATCTCTGTAGCAAATTATATCCTAATTTAGAAGTCATGTCAGAACGACACAACAGAATGTACCACTGCTGTTTCCTACAGAATGGTTTTCAGCGTCGCCCCCCCCCCAAACACACGCACACATACACGCACACGCACAGACACGCACACACACACATACACACACACACCACACACGCACACACACCACACCCGCACACGCGCACGCGCACGCACGCGCACACACAAACAGTCTTGATGCAGCCAGTTCATATTCTCGAAATCTCTATTAACCTATAATCTGCATTTTTTTGTTACAAACTTATACGTGGAAAAACTTTATATTTTGTACAAAAGAGATTGACCACATTATGTATGTAAAATTCGCTAAGTTTAGGAGGATATTATTCTACACTCTAATGAAAACGCTCACTCATGTACTTGGTTTTCTTTGTGTTTGCTACCGAAAGGGTGTACTGAAATCGAAAAAATTACGGAATGTTATATATACCTGTTTATGACGTTATCCATCAATTTTCGTAGTTCGAAACAGACATTATTAACCCTCTGCTGTCTAAATTATTATCTTAATTCTAACAGTCCTGTCCAGGTATACTTTTATGAAGCGAACCAATTGCACAACATGAAGTACATATACATAGCACAGGCACTACTACGACATGCTTCGGTAGAGATGTTTCATCTTCACGTAGTGCATTGCCATGGTTAAACCCATATACAAATGGTGAAATAATATTACAGTAGGTTTTAAGCTGGGCACACAGCGCTCCCTGAGGATGGCATATTTGTACCGAAACAATTTTGAGTAGTTTCTCTGTTATTTATGTGTGTTTGATATGGTATATTTGGTAGGTATCATAAAGAGTACGTTGATTCGAAAAGCACGGAATGGACAAATTAAAAAAAAAGGGGGGGCGCTCCCAATTCTTTTTTTCGGTAAAATATCTTAATTTCGAATTTAAGGAGTCATTATACGGCAGGAGCTTATGGCAAACCGTATAAAATAAAGGTGTCAATCTCAGCTCTACAACGGACATGGGCCAACGTAAATCTCCGTCGAATTGAACTCGAATTTTGGACTAACAAGGTTTAAAAACCTCTTACACCATTTTTGCTGTAAAATGTAAGCAAAAGAGATGTTAAAGGGTCACTGAAACTCAGTCAATTATATTAACTATAACGACGCCTTTACTTCTTCTGCTCGCATCCTCTGGATTTGGGATTTCATTTTGGCGACTCGAAGCGCTGTTTTACGATCAGGCACCCTGGATATTGAGTTTAATATAACTTGCGCGGAAGTCCCTTAGACAAAGCCTGGTTTCTTATATCACAATTATCTTGTCCTTTCTTGACTGTACGTCCAAATCTCAGTAAACATTAAGATATCACTTCACTTGAAAACCTAACTGAATTCGTGTGTTAAAGTTTTACATAATAACTATTGATATCTGCCAATCTCACGTCTACCGGCAACCTTGTCGTTTAATTCTTACAGGCAGTGCTTGATATTTTACAAACAACACGATTGTGACTAGCCGATATGTGACTGGAATACGGGCTGGACGACTGACGAACCGTGGTTCGAGTTCCATAACATATTTTTTACCTTCTCTGAAAGGTCCATACGAATTCCGGAGCTTACACTGCCTCATTTGCAAAGGAAAATGTGTGCTTTATGTTCTCGGTTAAGGCGGCCGGGACGTGAAGCTTACAGATATTTTTATCTAGTGTCAGATTAATAATTGTTAGTTACAGCGCTGATACCCTTCATATGGTTGCATGGTCTGCACAGAGAAAATTTACTCTATTTCTGCTTTACCATCTTAAAAGGTTATTTCTGCTTTACCATCTTAAAAGGTAAACGTAAAGCAGTCCCATTACAGGCCTGGACAGGCCCAGAGGGTTCCAGGAAGTTAGGCTCCCAGATTTCTTGACAACGGCACAGGATGGTAGTAGGTTGTCAGCCTTCGTACCGACTGCCTTTACCCCCAGGAAATACTCCTGGTACTCATTTATGTTAGAGGCTGAGTCGACACCAGGGCCATGCTTTACTATCTTACGATTATAAAAATAAGAGACAGTTTACGATTCATACAGTGTCCGCATTATTCCTTCACAGTGCATGTAGTTACTTTCAGTTTGTGACTCATTGCCCACGCTCGCGCTGGCAACCAAATGGCTGCAGAAGATTAAACTTTGCTGCTGTTGGTAGAGTGGGAGAGCAGGCACTTGTAAATCCGAACTGCTTGTATTTGTGACTTTTCTTTCATTACACAGTGGACTTCGCGTCAACAGCATGTCTTCGTGCTCTCCTGTTTAGGATAACGGAAGTTGAAGGCAGAAAGTGATACTGGGTGTATCCTATCGTTATAGTCAGATATAAATGAGAGATGTTATAAATTATGCGAGGATTTTTAAATGTTACTGAGAAAGCTTTAACTATTTTGGACAAATACTGAATATAATACAAATTGCCACTGGGCATCTTAGAAAGGCATATTGGGAGGTGTAGGCATTTTTAATTTTGGCAGTGGGTAAAGGTGAGTTTTCATTTTCACATTCCGACCGTTTTAACACACCAGAATATCTTCCGTTACCCATGGACTACCATTTATGTCTCCAAACCGAATCTGCCAGGTTGTATTATGCGGCCTGCGGCCACCTTTGTAAAATATGTATGAACTGTAAAAAAATTACGTAATGTCAGTCGGTTAGGTATAAGAATTATTCTTATTTTTACGCGTGGGGCCAGCGAACCAGTCCACATAACAGGCAAGGCCCTTTGTCTTAAAACGTTGCGCACGCCCATGGATTATGAGGTTGTGTGGGCACGAGAACTGGTCTGGAAATTTTCAGAAAACAAATTCTTTCAGTTTTCCACGCAATCTACCCACGAGTCCTCGGTTATGCAGGGCTCAGTCTGGTCACGATATAACTACACTATGCCGGCTTCTATTGCGTATTGAAACCTTCAATAATTTGTTTGTTCTTTTCGATCCATAAATTACGCACATAATACTTACCTACGGCCGTCCTTCTGTCACAAAAAAGACGCTGTAACATTGAACAAAAGGAGACGTTTGTTGCCTATCTGTTCGTGTTTCAGACATTACTTTCTGTCAATATAAATAAAACGCAAAGAAAATACAAATGAAGTCAAATATTCTGGACTCCCACGTTGTGTTGACACTTCAATATGAAGTCTGCACGTTTCTTACGAAACGTCATCAATTAATAACCCTTCAATTCAGAGTTAGAACCAAAGACAACGAAAGTCGTCGACAAATTCTGTGCTGTGAGAGTCGAAGGTGAATACATTCATCAAACAAAGACACATGAAAGCAGTCCAGAGCGAGCTATTGGACGTACGAATATCCGGCTCAGGTGGTCTCTTCTTTTTAGGATTTAACAAAATATGTGTATTTGTATGTTATAAGGTGATACACTTATAATGGCATTCGGTGTGACAATAGGCATTTTGGCGAGTAGACAAGTTTGAGGTGTTTAAAAATACGTGCTAAATATATGCTTATTTTTAGGTGTGATATCGCGCTGCGTGTAGGTGTGATATCGTGCTGCGTGTAGGTGTGATATCGTGCTGCGTGTAGGTGTGATATCGTGCTGCGTGTAGGT